>WBZP01000175.1_pt1 | contig 92632 bp, 72 predicted proteins | sample 5204301 | NCBI WGS metagenome assembly WBZP01 (sample SAMN12412401, study PRJNA552823) | activated sludge metagenome | isolation source: activated sludge from nitrification reactor of wastewater treatment plant... | place: USA: Pennsylvania | collected 2017 | reverse complement strand
TTGTGGAGAATACCGGTCCCGTCAGATTACATCAGACGGGACGAACCGTTGTGACCCCTTGCATGCTTTGGTTGAATAAAAAAAGAGGTTGCCTTTATCAGACAACCTCTTTTGTGGAGAATACCGGTCCCGTCAGATTACATCAGACGGGACGAACCGTTGTGACCCCTTGCATGCTTTGGTTGAATAAAAAAAGAGGTTGCCTTTATCAGACAACCTCTTTTGTGGAGAATACCGGTCCCGTCAGATTACATCAGACGGGACGAACCGTTGTGACCCCTTGCATGCTTTGGTTGAATAAAAAAAGAGGTTGCCTTTATCAGACAACCTCTTTTGTGGAGAATACCGGAGTCGAACCGGTGACCTCTTGCATGCCATGCAAGCGCTCTAGCCAGCTGAGCTAATTCCCCTGCTTTTGAGCGCTGCAAATTTAGGAATTCCCTGTCAATTTTAAAACTCAGGCAATTCTAATGGAATTGAGTTGCTCTACTAAGCTGGAATAGAATAGCTTGAGCTGAAGATTATTTTTCGCATTCGCTAACAATGATGCGCTGAACTCCCATCTTTTCACCTTGGCGCACTCTTACAAAATAGCAGCCGCTGGCGGCTTCAAGGCGGATCAATCCCTGATTTCCCTGTATCCGGCTTTGTTGTATCAAACAGCCTTTGATGTCGAGTATATCTACAGCAGCGATACCTCCGGTGTTTTCCGGGAGCTGAAGGGTGAATTGGCCGTTGTTGAGGCTTGGACGCACCTGGAATTGCAGAAGGGCGTTTTGAGTTTCGTTTAGTCCGCTGAGTAAGCTTAAGTCGGTTGACCATATTCCCCGCCCAAAGGTGGAGATGTAGGCTTTGTTGAGTGCTGCATTGAATTCAATATCCGAAACAATCACATTGGGTAAGCCCTGACTAATGTTCACCCAGGTGGTTGATCCGCCGGCCAGCATCCAGACGCCAATGTCAGTGGCTGCAATGAGGTCGTTTCTGCCGGGGATTTGCTTAATGCAGTTTACGGGAATATTGGGGAGGTTGTAGGTGATGTTCGTCCATGCATTACCGTTATTAATGGTTTTGTAAATCTTTTGTCCCGCAGTGAATCCTGCAAGACTCACAAATGCTGTTCCGCCACTAAACTGATCTGTTTCAAGTGAGGTGTAGTAAAGTGTATCGGGGAGGTTGTTGGTGACATCGGTCCATGAAGAGCCACCGTTAGTGGTGAGAAAGAGTGCACCGGGATTGGCATATTCGTGTCGCACCCGTCGGGCTGCCCAGATTTTGTTGCTGTTCACCGGCGATACCGCCAGCGCAGTGAGTTCATTGCCGTAGAAGTTAGGTGGTGGCGGAAGCGCCGTTGTAGGTAACCAGTTGAAGCCGCCATCGGGCGAAGTCACTACGTTTTCGAAACCACAGTATAAGGTTTGATAATTGGATGGGTCGCGAACGATGGGCGAGGTCCAGTCAGCGTTTTCATTACTCAGATTGGGTGAGATGCCGAAAAAGGAAATTCCTCCGTCGGTGGTCGCACCGAAGTTTCCATATTGAGAGGAGGCAATAAAATTACCCTGAAGGTTAGTGTCCATCAGATTATCCATACCATCTCCACCGAATACAGTTGACCAGCTCGTGCCATCGAAATAGAAAGATCCATTGTCTTGTGCACCTGCTATCAGCTCACCGCTATTTGTTTTCGATGAGGATATCCGGTAGAAAGAAGTCGCGTTCATGCCATTGCTGAGATCTGTCCATAACGTTTGGAAACTCCCTCCTGAAAACAAGTCGTTCCAGGTGCTGGGAATCACATCTGAAGTTCTGTTCAGGCCTCCGTCATGGCATACGTAGATCAATCCAGTGGTGGGATGGATTTTAATTTCGTGTATATCTGCATGAATCGATGGACCAAAACTAGTTGTCCAATGGGAGGCCGGCTGAAAGCTGAATGCTCCGTCATCTGATACCCAGAGATTAATTCCGGCGGCATACACTCTATCAGGGTCTGTAGGGTCAACTGCAAGTCCAAGGTCGTAATTACCTTGTCCGCCATTGGAGGTCTCATCATCATATCCCAGAATATTAACCCCGCTTAGCTGTAGGTTCCAGGTAGTTCCGCCATTGGTAGATTTATAAATTCCATACAGTCCGCCGCTCACATCTACCGTCATCGCATAGATGATATTCGGATTGGAAGGTGCAATTCCGAGCTTCACACGTTGCGCCAATCCGGTAGGAGGAATGCCGGTATTTAATAACGTCCATGTGGATCCGAAGTCGGAGGATTTATAAATAGCAGCTTCTCCGATGCCGGCGACTTTTATCCAGCCGGTTGCAGCATAGAGTTTGTTGGGATTTACCGGATCCTGTACCATGTCCCAGAACAGAGAGTCCAGCACCTGGGTAAATGTAGTGCCGCCATTCACAGATTTATACATGCCACTAACTCCGCAAGCAACAACGTTGGACGTATTGTTCGGGTCGATGATGATTCTACGGATGAGGCTTACATCTCCATTGCTGAGCTGGAAGCTTAATCCGGTTGGCGACCAGGTAAGACCACCATCTGTCGATTTGTACACACCTAAACCGTAATGCGTATTTCTTTTTCTTCCGTCGGTAAACAGGTTGATGCCGACGTATTCAAAGTCGCAAAGTGAAATATAAATGGTGGAAGGGTTTACCGGGTCGATGGCGATATCTGATATTCTGCAAATGGGGAGGTTATCGGAGAGGGGGGTGTAGGAAATTCCGTTGTTGGTGGTTTTCCATAACCCTCCTTGTGCAACACCCACATAAAACACTGCGGGATTCACGGGATCAAATGCGATGCAATTTACACGACCGATACCATTGGTCATATAGCCTGTCAGGTTGTTGGGTACGTTGTTAGGTCCCACGGGAAACCAGGGCGCCGGGGTGAATGCTGATCGTGCCTGTTCATTCGAAGCGGTGACATCCAGCAGTGCCTGCAGGTATTGTTCAACTCCATCCGTTTCTCCATGTCCGTTGGTATGAAGGGCGGTTTCCTGTTCAAACCGTTTGAACGATTTCCATCCTTTTGTTTTTTTCAGATCATGGGTTTGTTTCCATTCGTTGAAGTCGCGCTGCAGTTGCCGGAACGAGCGGACCGAATCAGGATGTTGTCTGAGGAAAACCTGCGCTGATGCGGGATCACATAAAAGAAAAACTGCCGTAAACAGCAGTGCATAATAGTACAGTTTCATAATTGTGTTTTGGGTTGTGCAGGTCAAAAATAAGGAAGTCGGAGGCGATGACCGTTACCTCTGTTGTTTATTATGTCACACGATGATCATTTTTACATCAGCTTCCTGCTGTTTTTAATTCTCTCCGGAATAGGAGGGCTATAGCCGGATCCTGTTTTCCATTTTACTTCTGCGTTTTTTTCAAATACATGGATAAAGGTCCATGCGCCACCGTTGCCTTTGTTGGCGAAATTGGATCCGGGTGGGAAATAGGAGAAATTGCTGCAGGTAATCTGTGCATATCCGCTGATGACTTCGAGTTCGGCCACGGTACATTTCATCTGCACAAAAACATCTTCGAGCATAAACAGGGCGTTGCCATCTCCTCTGAATTTAACAAGTGCATTGGTAATGCCTGCTTCTCCGTGAACGCCTTTTACATAGCCGTCTTTCACCGTAGTGGTTCCTCCGGTGTTGATGTACACGGCGTATCCGATTTTTCGCTCCTCGCCTCCATCCAGCGCGAGATCAGTGACCCGGCATTCACTCGAGTTGGAGATATAAACACCCGCATATTGTCCGTCGGAAGCAAACACTCTTGATCCGATCACTCTCGATTGATTACTTCCGCTGTTGGGAGCATTGGCACCGGACCATACACCTTCTCCGCTTCCGAGATAATAGCTGATGCTATAACAGTTCACGGCGTTGCAGCGATAGATCTCTGAACTCATCGCATGGCGAAGAACGATGCCGGTATCGAGGTCGGCGAAATGAATGTTTTCAAACTTCGAATGAAAGGTGGCGCCGATGCGGATGCCAACACTGCCGCTGCCCGGCAAGGATCTTCCGCGAAGGATCAGGTTGGTGATGGTGAATCTGCGCGCGGTGAATTCATCGAGGCCTTGCCGCTGGTCGCGTGGCAGGCTTTCGAAGAACGCGAATCCGGTGGTGTTCACGGAGTAAATAGTGGCTCCTGAACCGTTGATCGACCAGGAGGTGAAATCGCCGGGTTTTATTTTTTCAGGTAAGGTGATGGTACGGTTGATGTAGAAGTCGGCGGTGCCAAGCATCACTTCGCTGTACCCGTTTTCGAGCGCGATCATACACATTTGAAGTGCTGTGCGGTCGGGGGTGTCGTCGAAGCTGATATCCGGTATCAGCGCGCCGAAGCGTCTTTTTATTTCATGTTCTTCATAACCGAGGTTACGGAACGTAGGAGATGTACCGGCGAGTGATTGTGGAAGATGCCGTGCACCGAACCAGTCGGCGCTGAGGGGACCGTTAAACTGTCGTACCCAGGTTCCCGCTTTGCCGGATTGGGATGATTTGATGCGCACGCCCCATAGTCCGGGACGCAGATCGTTCGCTACCCATACAAAGTAACCGCCGCCGCCGGGTGTCAGCGAATCGATGGATGTTACATAATGCGCCTCTGAAAAATCATCGGTATCCGCCAGCTCTGCATAATATCGCAGCTGTCGCGCCGGGAGAGACGTTGTGAGGAGGAAGAAGAGAAGACCGGCTAATCCTGATTTCATGGGTTAAAGATATGATCATAAACAGAACGTAATGCGATGAGGTATGTTGATGAAGGTTGAATAAAAAAAGAGGCTGCCCTTGTGAGACAGCCTCTTCTGTAATCGTTTAAAACAGATTAGTGAGTAACCACCATCCGTTTAGAAACCTGTTCGCCTTCGTAGATCATCGTGTAGGTGTAGAGACCAGCAGCGATACCTGAAGTGTTCACCTGGAAGGTATGAACACCGGCATCCATATTCTGATCAGCTACAACGCTAACCACCTGACCGAGGATATCGGAGATCAGGACACGAACCTGGCCGGCAGCAGGAATAGAAATATCAAACGTAGTGAGATCTTCTGCCGGGTTCGGATAGTTCTGACTCATGCCGAAGTTGTTGATGGCATATTCTTCGATACCGATTGGAGCACAAGTTCCAAGATCTTCGATACAGAAATCATCAATATCCCAACCTTCTTCAACAACACTATAGTCAGAAGCGAATCTCCAGCGGATAATAGCTTGAGAATTGGCGTCAGGGCGGAATACTTTTTCAGAGTAGAACCAATCGTTACGTGTACCTGTGAAACCTTTAGACGCAGGATCTGTCGGGTCAAGTTCAGAAACATAAGTATAGTTCGGGCTAGCTCCGAACAATTGCATGTTCGGTGTGCCTGTCATATTCATACGGTTCCAGGTGACACCATAGTCAGTAGAATAATGAAGAGTACCACCGTCAATACCATATTCTGTTCTGTACTGCTGATAGAAACTCATTTTATAGCAGTGATTTTCCTGTACGCGGATCAATGCGGAGAATAAACCGGAAGAGTCTTTATTGGCATAGGTTCCGGTCAGGTTTGTTGACCAGGCGTTATTACCAGTATGAGCCCCATTCAGATTTGGTTTAGAAGGTGTTCCGATCTGCCAGTCGTTCTGAATGCAATAGGAGAATGAATTCGCTGTTACCCATTGATTTCCTGATTCGAAACTGGTACAGTAAGGAAGCTGCGAGGTAGTGATAGAGTCAAATACAAGCACAGTTGCACATGCAGTATCGTCAGGCTGATACAGGTCAAGTGAACCGTTCGGAGAATCAGTGTACACGCAAACCTGATGGAATCCAGGAACAGCAATCCAGGTATTGTTGAAGTTATGCACAATAGTAGAGTCTGATTCAAGCGATCCGGGTGTTGGGGTATATGAAACCTGATCCACGGATACAATAGAACCATCAATAGTCAGAGTAGCATTGTGAACATAAACCGGGAATACTCCATTATTCTGAATCGGTGCTGCAAACGTGATGGGTTGACCCGGGAAGATAAACTGACAGGGTACAGAGGTGTTAACACTGACAGTTTTTACAGATAGCGGAATCGGAACGAATAATTCAAAGTTGTCAATAGAAACCCCTTCTGCATTGGAGAACGCACTGGAGATAAATACAAATCTGAATTGCACGAGGCTGGGTGCCGGAGTTCCTAATAAGGAAGTAACATCCTTGAGACTGGAGAATATCCAACCTGCGCTGATATCATCCCAATAATCGAACGTTGACGCATGGTTGTACCAGTTTATCGTAGTATAATTCGCAGGCGGCAACAGTTTGAACCAGGCTGTATTGTTGATGTTGTATTCGATGTAAAACTTGTCACCAAAGGTGTTCATGTTACGGTTTTGCCAGAAGCGCATGATAGCACCTGCAGCATTCGTCAGATCGAAATACGGAGTGGTCAATACACAATTGGCAGACCCGTTTGGAGCAGAGTTCAGATTAACGTCCCATGAGTTTGGAGCGGAATAAGCACCTGTGGTCTGTCCAAAGTTAGGAGTACCGAATTCCCATTGAGTTCCGGGATCACCACCAACTTCGATGAATGGCGCCCAGCCAATATTACCTGCATCGAAATTATCTGAATACCAGTTAAGATAAGTTGGTGTGATCAGAGGCTGTCCGATAATTTCAGTGGTTGAAGAATCATTACTGTGTAACTGATCTGTTGAAAGTGTAGTGTAAGCTACAATTGTATTCACACCTTGTACAACTGTAAATGAAGGTAACGTTACTGTAACGGTACCGCAGGGAGGTAATGATCCCGACCAGATAATGGTCTGTAACCCCGCACCATTTACGGTATAGTTAATTGGAACACTGGTAATGGTTGTTGCTCCGAAATTTTCCAGCACCACAACAACCGGTGCTGTGCCACCAACAGGATAACCACCAACAGGCAGCGTAATATCGCTGATACCAACATCATCTCCTTGTGCTGCATAGATACAGAAATCATCCACACTTACACCGGAGGTGATAACAGAACCGTCAGATGCAAAGGCAAAACGGAATTGAATAGGAGTAGGATTGTTAAATATTCCGGTAGTGCAACACAGCTTATAGGCAACATGCATCCATCCGTTTGATGTTCCGGTCCATGCATCTGTTCCACCAAAATAACCTGCAAATACCTGATCGTCGTTATACCAGTTGGTTCCGCACACATCATTCGCAGATCCGATCACCTGCCAGGATGCACCACCATCATTGGAGAATTCGAGACGAAGACCATCATAGTTATTTTCAGCAGCAATATTTACCCAGAAATCCAGACGGCCGGATCCGATTGTTGAAAAGTCAAAATAAGGAGAATAGAGGAAAGATATCGCATCGTCATCATATTGAGTGTTCAGGTTGATATCCCAGCAATTCGCGCCTGAGTGAGTTGAAGTGGTAGCACCAAAATTCGGTAAGCCAAGCTCCCAGATAGTTGTTGCCGGAGCACCCGGGTCATTTTGCTGTGACCAGCCATTATTACCAGCATCAAAGTCATCACAGAATGAAGGTGAAGGAGTGTAGGTCGGAATTCCAACATACGTTCCACAAATTGTATCATTTGAATTTTGGCAATCACCAGCAAGTTCTGTCCACACACAAATGTCGTAACCGCCACTTGGAACGGTATAGTTCGGAAGCGTGAAAGAAGCCGTTAATCCGCCGTTCAGCGTGCCGGTATAGGTTACAGGTGTTTGTGCAACACCGTTTACGGAATAGCCGATTGTGAAGCCCGACTGTGGATTTACACCGTAATTTTCCAGGGTAATGGTAATACTGTTGCTGGTTCCGGAAGGTGTTCCGCTACCGTCAATCGGTGAATTGATCACCGAAACGCCAAGGTCATTATTACAGGGGATAGAGAGACAAAAATCATCAATGTGGAATCCTTCATCTGTACCGATCGTTTCTGAAGAAAATTCAAAACGCATTCTTACATTCGGATTACCCATTATTCCTGGAACAGAAGCCAGCTTATATTTAATGAACTCCCAGCCAGAGCTAAGTCCTGACCATGCAGGAATATTGGTAAAGTCAAGGGAGTTAATATTATACCAGTTAGTAGCGTTCGGATCATTGAAAGCCCCTAACAGATTCCATGTTGCTCCGTTGTCAGTAGAATACTGAATACGCATACCATCATATGTCTCTTCTGTTGAATAATTGATATACATCTCCAGATTGACTACAGAAGCAGAGGTGAAATCGATCTGAGCAGATGTCAGATAGGATAAAGAGTTGTTTACATAATCTCCCGCTGAATTTAAATTTCCAATACCCCATACATTCGGACTAGAATGAGGCGTGCTCAATGCTGCTCCGGTAGGAATCCCGTTTTCCCAGAGTGTACCGATACTGATAGGATCGGAAGCGAAATTTGGGTTCGGAATATCGAAATTATCACAGAAGGGCGGAGTTAAACCGCCGATGGGACGAATACAATTGGCCGCATATAAAGTTGAATCATTTAAACAACCTGAGTTATCTATCGCTTCAATCCAATAGCAAATGGTGTCACCAATACCACCTGTTGAAATGGTACCAGCCCACTGGTCAGGTAATAACTGTACCATGCCGCCATATTGTTGAACGGGTCCTCCGTTTACTGTCCAATACAATTCAGCAGAAAGAATTCCACTGGGGTCATCAATTTGAGCGAAAATGTCGTAAGGCGGTGCGGTGAAAATGGTTCCCTGGAAGTAGATATTACCGGGATAAGGCAGTGATACTGATGGCGGGAATTGTTCGCAAGGAGCACTGTTCACACAGATATTGTCGATTAACCATCCGTAGTATCCGTTCATGGCTCCTCCCTGATCTTCAAAAGAGAAACGAACCTGGAAAGTAGGCTGATTGGCAGCCACCAGCGAAATGTCAAAGGTTTCATGCTTCCACCATGTATTGAGTGGTGCTACCGGGAAACCACCTTGCCAGTCAACCTGATGTGCCATGTCAGTGAATGTACTGGCATTGGCAACGAAGGTGGCAGAAGTCCCGAGGTAATAGCAGTTTCCGGGTCCACCTTGCGTGATTTTAACCGGATCCGCATCAAAATAGAACCAGTTTACACCGTCTGTAGAATACTCCAGTTTTGCAATATCCAGCAGGTTGATCTTACAGATGTGGTCGAACTCGAGTAAAACAAAGTTTTGCCCGGTTGTGCTGAATACCGGAGACGTTAACTTGCTGACTCCGAAGATATCAACAGTCTCTCCTTTTATACAGTTCGAAGGCGATTGGAAGTAGTTGGCATCCACTGTGAATCCCGGATTTCCCGAAGAGGTGGTGCTGATTGTGCCATCGAAATTTTCGCACCAAACTGGAGTCAGCTGCGAATATGCTGCTGCCCATGTGAGGAATGCGAAAAACGTAAGTAATAATTTTTTCATAGGGTATTGGTTTTATTACGCGTGATTTTTGTTTTTGGCGTTGCTATAGTCTTCAAAAATAGAGAAAATCGGTCAAGATCTCCCTATCCACATTGTAATTTTTTTAGAATTATTAACATGGGCAGGATAGAATGTGAATTTAGCCTGATAAGATGCCTGATTTCAGGGGCGAAAAATCCCTCAAGCCTCAAGCCTGCAGCCTGCAGCCTGCTCCTGCAGCTCGCTGTGGGAGAGATTAATGGTCAAGCCACGATTTGTAATAATCTTCACTCATGATTTTCAGACCTTCTTCTGTGAGCCAGAGAGGTTTAAAGGTGTCAATCATGACAGCAAGTTCGAGTGTTTCTTTTTTACCGATGCTTTTTTCAACAGTGCCCGGGTGAGGACCGTGGGGGATGCCCGCAGGATGTAAAGTGATCATGCCTTTCGTAACACTTTTCCGGCTCATAAAATCACCATCAACATAGTAAAGAACCTCGTCTGAATCAACATTGCTGTGATTGTACGGGGCCGGGATCGCTTCCGGATGATAATCATAAAGTCGGGGTACAAACGAACAAATCACATAATTGTGGGCTTCAAAGGTTTGGTGTACAGGTGGTGGTTGATGAACTCTACCTGTAATTGGCTCAAAATCACGTATATTCAATGCCCAGGGATAGTGGTTCCCATCCCAACCGATTGCGTCAAAGGGATGGGTAGCGTAGATATACGGATATACAATACCCTGTTTTTTAATCAGTACTCTGAATTCGCCACTTTCATCATGAGTTTCAAGGTTTTGCGGTTTTCGAATATCCCGTTCGCAAAATGGTGCATGTTCCTCCAGTTGCCCGTATTCATTTCTGTATCTCCTTGGGGTCTCAATGGGTGAAAATGACTCCACGATTAAAAGTCTGTTGTTGGTATCATTAAAATGCAGTTGAAAGATGGTTCCTCGTGGGATAATCAAATAGTCGCCATAGCCGAATTCAATATTTCCATAGATCGTTTTTAAAACACCGCTGCCTTCATGTATAAAGATCATTTCATCGGCATCAGCATTCTTCAGAAAATAATCTGTAATGGATTTTCGCGGGGCTGCCAGTGCAATGTGCAGATCATTATTTACCAATACCGCTTTTTTACTGTCGATATAGTCATCTTCCGGTTTAACCTGAAAGCCTTCGAAACTCTGATGCCTGAGGAAGCGCTGAAATGCAATTTTTGGTTCTCTGGAAAAAGGTTCTCCAACAGCCTTTACCAAGGTGGGGGCATGACAATGGTAAATCAACGAATAAACGTTTGAAAACCCATGTGTTGAAACCAACTCTTCAGCATAGAGCTTTCCGTCAGGCTTTCTATATTGGGTGTGTCGTTTCTGAGGAAACTTCCCAAGTGCATGATATTGAGGCATATTTGTTAGATTTTGAGTCCGGCAGCAGGTTTATTTATAACCAATTATGCCGCGGGTATTCTGCAAATTTAACCATTGGTTACTTTTGTATCCACAAAAATAACTACTTATGAAGCTTGTTTCATACCGTCACGATCAGAAAAACCTGCTGGGAGTCTTCCTGAATGAAAGAATTTATAATCTGGCGGATGCCGGCCGGACTTCCGGAATCAGAGGGGCGGAAACGATGCGCGAGTTGCTGATGGGTGAGGAAGCTGCTATGGATACGGCGCGGGAGATAGAATTGAAAATCAAAGAAGGGAAAACAGGCCTCTCCGGGTATACCTGGTCCGAACTGCACATCCTTGCGCCAGTGCCTGAACCAACTTCCTGCCGCGACGGATATGCCTTTCGCCAACATGTTGAAGCTGCACGAAGAAACCGCAAAGTTGAAATGATTCAGGAGTTTGATGAGTATCCGATTTTTTATTTTACCAACCATAATGCGATTCAGGGACCCGGAGATGTCTGGTGCATGCCGGATCATTTTCAGGGTTTGGATTTCGAACTGGAAGCGGCCATCGTTATCGGTAAAAAGGGCCGGAATGTACGTGCAAAGGATGCAGATAACTATATAGCGGGTTATATGATTATGAATGATATGAGCGCCCGTACTTTGCAGATGGAGGAGATGAAGCTGAATCTCGGTCCCGCTAAAGGGAAGGATTTCTCAACGGTTATCGGACCATATCTGGTCACTCCTGATGAATTGGACCCTTTAAAAGTTCCGGCTAAACCCAATCACGAAGGAAATCTTTTCAATTTGTCCATGAAATGTTTTGTGAATGGTATTCAGGTAAGTGAGGGTAATACGGCACAAATGGACTGGACTTTTGAGGAGATCATTGAACGATGTGCTTACGGTGTTGATATTTTACCTGGTGATGTAATTGGTTCCGGAACGGTAGGCACAGGTTGCTTCCTCGAATTAAATGGCACCGGCAAACTGAATAATCCCGATTACCAGGTGCAGTGGCTGAAGGATGGTGATGTGGTAGAAATGACGATAGATGGATTGGGTTGTTTGTCGAATACCATCAAAAAGGTAAATACGGATTATTCGATTCTGAAGCTGAAAAAGACGGTTGCTGTCTGATCGGCATGTATAAAATGCAAAAAGCCCCTGCTTCTCGAGGGGCTTTTTTAGTTGTTTGGATTTTTTTAGCAGAGCTCTTCTCGTCTCAGGTGTCAGCCCGGGACAGCCTTACGGGGCTGTCCCTTCTACTGACATTCAACCTAAAAACACCAAAACCATTTTTTCTGCCTTACGGGGCAAATATGTTGGGTAATTCTTGTCTGGTCGTCTCCGTTTTGTCAGTCCGGGTAGCCTTACGGGGCTACCCGTTTACTGACATCAACCTAAAACCAAACAAAACCCTATTTCTTTGAATTCTTCAGAACGAAACACCATTTCCCTGGTGTTGACATGAAAGTTAAACGGGGGTGTCTCTATAAGGTTCGCGTTTTTTAAAAAAATCTTACACCAAATCTTACAGCCGTTTCAGTGCTCTGCAAATCAGGTGAATGTGAAGTTGTAAACGGGGAAATAAATGTATATTTACCGGAATGTTGTGATAAGATACATTCTGCTAATCCTTAACTTTGCTGCGACCATTTCTCTCATGGAAAAAATAAAATTAAACAGTATCGAGGACGCCATTGCCGATATCCGGGAAGGGAAAGTAATAATAGTAGTAGACGATGCAGATCGTGAGAATGAGGGCGATTTTCTGGTAGCTTCTCATCATGCCACTCCAGAGGTTGTTAATTTTATGGCAACCCACGGACGCGGTTTGATTTGTATTTCGCTCACAGAAGAGCGCTGTCAGGAACTGAATCTTCCCATGATGGTGAATCAGAATACAGCGTCGCACGAAACGGCGTTTACTGTTTCTGTTGATCTGCTGGGGCATGGTTGTACAACGGGTATCTCGGCCTCTGATCGTTCAAAAACTATAAAAGCATTAATCGATCCACAAACAAAGCCGGAAGAGCTGGGTCGTCCTGGACATATCTTTCCGCTGCGGGCTAAAACAGGCGGCGTATTGCGTCGTGCAGGACATACAGAAGCATCGATGGATTTAGCTCGTCTTGCAGGACTCGAACCTTCCGGAGTGATTGTGGAAATCATGAATGAAGATGGTTCCATGGCGCGATTGCCGGAGCTGATCAAGCTGGCTGAGAAGTGGTCGATGAAAATTATCTCCATTGAAGATCTGATCAAATACCGCATTCAAAAAGAATCCCTGATTGAACGCATGGTGGAAGTGTCTATGCCTACTGCCTTCGGTGAGTTCAATATGGTAGCATACCGTCACACCGAAACCGGACAAGAGCATCTTGCCTTAACGAAAGGTAGTTGGGAAAAGGGCGAGCCGGTGCTGGTGCGGGTACACTCCAGTTGCATGACCGGAGATATTTTCGGCTCCTGCAGATGTGATTGTGGACCACAGTTACATAAAGCCATGGAGATGATCGAGCAGGAGGGGAAAGGTGTGATTCTCTATATGAATCAGGAAGGAAGAGGAATCGGTTTGCTGAATAAACTCAAAGCTTATAAACTGCAGGAGCAGGGACTTGATACCGTAGAGGCCAACCTTGAACTCGGATTTAAAATGGACGAGCGCGATTATGGCGTAGGAGCACAAATTTTACGCGACCTCGGTGTTTGTAAAATGCGCCTGATGACCAATAATCCCACCAAGCGTGCCGGGTTAATTGGCTATGGATTGGAGATTGTTGATCGCATTCCAATTGAAATTGCTCCAAACCAGTACAATAAACACTATCTGGAAACCAAGCGCGATAAAATGGGACATACCATCAAAGCCTGATTGCCGCGCTGACCTGCATTTTTCCCCTTTTGTACTGTTAAGAAGTTCCGCTATCATTTATGAGCGGGGCCCGCTATCTTTGTAAACTTGTAATCCGATCCTTATTGAATCAATCTTATGACGCTTATCAAATCTATATCCGGTATTCGTGGCACTATTGGTGGTAAACCCGGTGATGGTCTCACCCCTGCTGATATTGTGAAATTTACTTCAGCCTACGGTACCTGGTTAATTTCAAGAAACAAAGGCAATAAATGTAAAGTGGTGCTGGGCCGTGATGCACGTATTTCCGGAGCCATGGTTTCGGGTTTAGTGTCATCCACTTTGCTGGGCTTAGGAATTGATGTCGTTGATACTGGTCTCTCTACCACACCAACTGTGGAGGTGGCTGTTCCATTTCATAAAGCGCAAGGCGGAATAATTTTAACCGCAAGTCATAACCCTAAGCAATGGAATGCACTCAAACTACTCAATGAAAAGGGAGAGTTTATTTCTGCTGCGGATGGTGCTGAAGTTTTGTCTATCGCCGAGCAGGAATCATTTCTCTACGCCGAAGTTGGTGCATTAGGCCAGCTTAGTACCGACACACAATCGATTGCCCGTCACATCGAGTTAATACTTCAGCTGCCAATGGTGGACCGCAAAGCGATCACTGCGAAAAATTTCAAAGTTGCAATTGACTGCGTCAATTCAACCGGAGGCATTGCTGTACCGGCATTATTGCGTGCACTCGGTGTTAAGGAGATTGTTGAGTTGTATTGTCAGCCCGACGGAAATTTTCCACATAATCCCGAGCCATTACCGGAGCATCTAACTGAGATTTCAAAAGAAGTAGTCAGGAATAAGGCCCATGTTGGAATCGTTGTTGATCCGGATGTAGATCGTCTGGCCATCGTTTCTGAAGACGGAGAGATGTTCGGAGAAGAATATACCCTTGTGGCCGTTGCTGATTATGTTCTACAGCATAAAAAAGGGAATACCGTTTCAAACCTTTCCTCAACCCGTGCATTGAGAGATGTGACCGAGAAAGCAGGTGCTTCGTATGCCGCATCGGCAGTGGGAGAAGTGAATGTTGTGGAGATGATGAAAGCCACCAGTGCCGTCATTGGTGGTGAAGGCAATGGTGGAGTGATTCTTCCGGAATTGCACTACGGACGAGATGCATTGGCCGGCATCGCCTTGTTTTTATCGCATCTTGCAAAAAGCGGAAAGAGCTGTTCCATGTTGCGGGCTTCGTATCCGGATTACTATATTTCCAAAAATAAAATTGAGCTCACTCCCGAAGTGAATGTGGATGAAATACTGGAACGTATTTCTGATAAGTATAAAAAGCAACCGGTGAATACCATCGATGGTGTAAAGATCGAGTTTGATAAAGAATGGGTACATCTGCGTCGCTCCAACACCGAGCCGATCATCCGTATTTATTCCGAGAGTCAGTCAATGACCACTGCCAATAACCTGGCAGGAAAAATCATCTCCGACATCAAAGATATTCTGGCCGGCCAGCTGACGAAAGCCTGATACAGGGTTCTGACAATTTAATAGCATGAAAGTATATTTCGATAATGCGGCCACTACTCCTGTTATTCCGGAGGTGATTGAAGCGATGATTCCGGTATTGCAGCATCAGTTCGGAAATCCTTCGTCGATTCATGCCTATGGCAGGGAAACACGTGCTGCCATTGAAGGAGCAAGGAAGAAAGTAGCATCGTTACTGAAAGCAGCTCCTGCAGAAATATTTTTCACCTCGGGAGGAACGGAAGCCGATAATATGGCGATCCGATGCAGTGTGCATGATCTGGGTATCCGTCACATTATCACTTCTCCGGCAGAACACCACGCTGTTTTGCATACGGCGGAGGATATGATGCACAGAGGAGAGATAAAGCTGAGTCTGGTGAACGTAGATAATCAGGGACATATCGACCTTAAGCATCTGGAAGAACTGCTAAAAGAGAATGACCGCAGTCTGGTGTCGCTGATGCATGCCAACAATGAAATCGGTACGATGATTTCATTGACGGAAGTCGGCGAACTTTGTCGCAAGTACGATGCCTTGTTTCATTCGGATACGGTTCAGACCTTGGGACATTTTCCGCACGACTTATCAACCCTGAAAGTTGATTTCATTACAGGTGCGGCGCATAAATTTCACGGACCAAAAGGCGTTGGGTTTTTATACATCAACCACCGTGTAAAAATCAAACCACTCATCACCGGTGGAGCACAGGAAAGAAATATGCGTGGAGGTACGGAGAACGTTTATGGAATCGTTGGACTTGCAAAGGCGCTGGAGATCTCCTATGAACGGATGGACGCTGATATTAAAAATGTGACGACCTTAAAGCAGTACATGATTGATCAGCTCAGGGCAGAAATTCCGGGAGTGGAATTCAATGGCGATGTGGAGGAAGGTAAATCCCTCTACACCGTATTGAATGTTTCTTTTCCTCCTACGGAAAATGCAGAGATGCTGTTGTTTAATCTCGATATCGCGGGCATTGCCTGTTCTGCAGGAAGCGCCTGTTCATCCGGTACCAATGTCGGTTCGCATGTTCTGGGCGCGATCAACGCTCCGGCCGACCGTCCGGCCATTCGGTTCTCATTCAGCCGGTATAATACCCGTGAGGAAGTAGATTACTGCATCAGCAAGGTGAAAGAGTTATTTTTAGTGAAAGCCTGATCGCCGTTTCAATTGTTTTTCTTACCTTGGATCTCAAATCCCTGATCCATGTTCAAACGAATTCTGTTGCTGTGCTGCATGCTGTACTGCCTGCAAACACAACTCCCGGCACAGACCAACCTCAATGTGCAATTCCGTTCGCAATTGTCGTATGGAACCAATGTGGATCTGGCCAATATCTGGGGGTATGTGGATTCGCTCGGTAATGAATATGCGTTGGTGGGCACACAAACAGGATTGTCAATTGTCGATGTAACCAATCCTGTCAATCCGGTTCAGAAGTTTTTTATTGCCGGAACCAATTCCTTCTGGCGTGAAGTACAGGTATGGGGGAAGTATGCGTATGTTACCACCGAAGGCTGTTGCAACGGGTTACAGATTGTGAATCTTTCCGGTTTGCCGGCTTCTGTTTCTTCAAAGTACTGGACAGGTTCCGGAGCCGTTGCCGGACAAGTAACCCGGATTCATACTGTACATATCTCGAATGGTTATGCATTTTTAAATGGATCGCAGATTTTCGGAGGTGCAGCATTGATCGTATCGCTGGCCGATCCCTGGAATCCTGTTTATGTTGGAAACACACAGATGAGTCTGAGCGGCACCAGTCGCTACGTGCACGATTGCTATGTGAAGAACGATACCTTGTATGGTGCGCATATCTATGGCGGATTTTTCTCCATCATCAACATCACCAACAAAACGAGTCCTGTTCTGATCGCTACACAAACCACACCATCCAATTTCACGCACAATGTCTGGATGGCGGATAATAATTCCCGTGTTTTGTTTACAACCGATGAAGTAAGTAATTCCTATCTGGCCAGTTATAACGTAAGCAACCCTTCGAATATCGTTGCGCTTGACCGACTGCAGGGAACACCCGGAAGCGGATCGATCATTCATAATACGTATATCCGCAACAGTTATGCGATTAACTCCTATTATAAAGATGGAATGACGATCGTAGATGTCAGCCGTCCTGAAAATATGATCACCGTTGGACGATACGATACTTATACACAAGGTTCCGGAAACGGTTTTAACGGAGCCTGGGGCGTTTATCCATATCTGCCATCAGGGAATATACTTGTGTCTGATATTGATAACGGCCTTTTTGTATTAACGCCAACCTATATCAGGGCTTGTTATCTCGAGGGAAATATTACTGATGCCTGCTCACATTTACCGGTGAATAATGTGAACGTAGTTATTACCGGCGGAACACATCATGCCGAATTGTCTAAACTGGATGGTACTTATAAAACCGGAACTGCCGGTGCCGGCACCTATACGGTTTCATTTTCTAAAACGGGTTATACCACAAAGGTATTCAGTAATGTAAGTCTTCAGAATGGGGTGCTGACACCATTAAATGTGGAATTAAGTCCGGTGAATGCAGTAACAATTTCCAGCAGTGTCGTTACACCAGCATTATGTTACGGACAATCTTCCGGTGCGATTGATTTATCGATAACGGGCGGTGCGAACCCAGTGAACTATGCATGGTCAAATGGCAGCAGTTCACAGGATCTTTCGTCTGTTATTCCCGGCGTTTATTCAGTGACAGTAACTGATGGTGCAGGTTGCAGCGTGGAGGCCACCTATACTATTTCAGAGCCACCAGCAATTCTGATTGGGCAAGGTTATATTTCTCCTTCTTGTGCCGGATCTGGTGATGGGGTGGTGTATGCACTGATCAGCGGAGGTACACCACCGTATTCAAAAACATGGTCGTCATCGCTGATGAACAGGTCTCAGAACCCGGGAGAAAGTTTAGTCCACGGGGCAGAAAATTCCCTTGCAACGTCTGCTATTGACAGCAGTGGAGTTAGTCAGCTTTATCAGGGCGTCTATACGATTACGGTGACAGATGCGAATGGCTGTATACAGACTGCAGCAATAAATCTGCCTGATCCGGTGAATCCGTGTTCTGTAACGGTCAATCTGAAATTGTTTATAGAAGGTTTTTACACTGGCGGACAGGAAATGCATGCCGTAATTGACGGGGTGAATTTTCCCACACAGGCTGATTCCGTAACCATTTGCCTGGCTGATACCTCAGCACCGTTTTCCATTATTCATACTGTTACCGGAATCGTGTCGGTAACCGGAGATGTTACCGTGACGTTTCCTTCAGCTGCCTGGAATCATCACTGGTATATCGTGATCCGGCACAGGAATAGTATAGAAACCTGGAGCAAATCTCCGGTAATATTCAGTTCAGGATATTGTTTTAGTGATTTTGTAACCGGAAGTTCTGCTCTCAATTTGCAGCATCTGCAACCAGCCATAAGAGATTGAACAAAGAATTGAGCGTGCGCAGCCCGACCTTTTTTACCCGGAAGAGTGTACTGATGTCAATGGCTATTGTAAGTCTTCCTTTGGAAGATCTTTGAGTTTGCGCGCAGGAACCCCACCTACCAAAGTATAAGGCGCGACATCTTCTGTCACCACTGCACCGGATGCTACAACGCTGCATTTGCCAATGGTGATGTTCGGTAATACAGTAACGTTAGCCCCCAGCCAGGCATCATTCTCTATAGTAATTGTGCCTCGAACAGGAGGGAAAATTTTAATCAGCTTCGAGTTGTTCGGGTCAGAGGCCAGCACCAGCATCACACGTGGACCGATCGATACCCGGTCACCTAACTTCAGGTGACAGGAATTGTCGGAATTCATCATCGCCAATCCAAGTTCAGACGCTATATAAACATCAGCGCCGATTTCAAAACCCATGCTTCGCAAAGCCATGCTGCGTACCTTCTGATGTGGAAAAGAGGACGCCATCCTGCGCAGGAATTTCATCCTCAGTTTGCCGAAGAATCCGTAACGTTTTATTGCAGCAGTGGCTGTCATTATTTATCTTTTCAGATACTTGTAAAGTTTTAATCCGGTCTCGCCGAATTTCATCAGCAAGGGATTGTATACTTTCTCAAATCTACCGAACTCAACCAATGTCCCCCCAAATTTCGACTTAAATTCCCTCACTCCATAATCCTGATCGGGTTTTCCCGCACCCAGGAAATCGAAAAAGCTGAAATTGTGTTCAGCCGCATAGGCAATCGCTGCCCAGGTGGCGAGAATACTCGGGTATTGGTCCTTGTATTCTTTGTCGAGGCCGGCAATGTACCATTCGTAAATCGCTTTTCCGGGCATCATCGGACTCATGATTCCGCCGATAATGCTGCCTTCGTGTTTAATCAACAGGAAATGTCCGAAACCTCTCGTTGTGATTTCACGGAAGAAGTAATCGAAGAATATTTTTGGTGGCAGCGGCTTGTGGACTTTCTCCCGATACATCTTATGCAATAAAGCATAAAAGTCGTCCACTTCCTGCTGTGTAGTAGCAACAACGATTTCCGCCGTCTGCAATCCTTTTTTTACTTGCCGCGCCTTACTCTTGCTCATCTTCGAAAGCAGTTGCTCCGGCGTGCTGTTATTGGTCGGAACCAGATAGTTCAGGTGTTTAAGCTGCGTGAATTTTCTTTTCTCAAAAGCGGTGGCGATGGAGGTGCAATCAAATATATTTCTGAATTGCGTGTAGATGGCTTTGCCTTTTATCGTTTCATCGTAGTGCTGAAGAATTTGGTCGGCTGTTTCCACCATATTCACCAGTGGGCCACCCCAAACGATCGCGCGTGCAGTGAGAAATCCATACACGGCATTTTCCTTCTGAATAACGCTTAGCAGGATGCCGGTAACTTTTCCGTTTTCAATAGCTCCCACCACCACCGGTGTATAGCCCGGGACGATACTGAAAAGATCGTAGGCTTGTGGCAACTGGAAGAAATTTCCGTCGGGATGAACGCGAACAAATTCTTCCCAGCCCGCTTTGATCAGCAGTTGCGCATCGGAAGTTATGTTCACGGTGGTGGCCATATCAATCCATGTGCGGACTCTGCACGTAGAAGTTTTTCTTGATGAAGTTTTTAATATTCTGAAGTATCAGCTCCTTGATCCAGGGGCGGAGGTCGTTATGCCAGCGTTGCGGATGCGTGGTGAGCATAATCTTCGAAGGAAGCTTTCCGGCTTTCAGATTTTTCAGGATATCATCGGTGCTGCGAAAGCGGAAACTGCGCTGAAATGAATTCTTTACTTTGTCCCTTACACTGACCAGGTTTCCATCCCAGCGGCGACCGGTATCTGTGATATATAAGGTGGAATTGAAATCCGTGTCGAAGTACGGCTCTGCGATAATATCGTAATCCTTGTATTTAATTTCTTTCCAGATCATGCGGTTGTCCCAGATTGACGTTGGACTACCGTGCATGCAGATCGTTTTAACAGGATAATAGGTGCGGAAATATGCGAGGTTTTTTTCAAAGAGTCGAATCGCCTTCCTGAAATTTCCGTTTGCCAGGGAGAGATCTTCGTAGTGAAAGCCGATTTCATGTCCAAGGGCAGCGATAGCACGGATCACGTCGGGAACATTACTCTCTTCCACAATGCGGAAGTAGTAAGTGCTTCGTGCACCGGCTTCTTTTTCAATCTCTGCTTTCTTCAGACTCTGCAAAGGCAAATCATCAACATCGTGACGGAGGATCACATATTTCTCAGGTACATTTCCTCCGAAGATATCTTCATATGCCATCAGTGCATAGCCCTGCTGCCGGAAGGCATCCAGTAATTCGTGATATTTCCTGAGCGTGAAATCGCGGGCCATTTATTTGAAGGAGTTGATGAAGTCAGGCTGCGTTGTTACTTTATCAGCACTGGATGGATAATTTTCGAGGAACCAGATAAAGAAAGCGGTAGGGTTCATTGTAGCACTCAACATGGCTGTTCTCTTTTTCTGCCAGTCAGTTTTGAGGTCAGCATTTGCGGCAAGTTCTTTTACAGTAGCGATTAACCGGTCGGGTGCGGAAGTTGGAATACCAAACGTCAGCCCATATTTATGTTCCAGTTCTTCGAGATAGCCGAGCTTGCCAACGAAGTCGTTGAAACGCACCGAAGGTGTGCCCAACACAGCAGCTTCGGCTGTCATGGTCTGACTGTCGCCGATGTACAGGTCAGCGTAGTAGAGGATGTCGAGAATGTCAGAGGCTTTTACTTTGACTCTGTATTTTTCCAGTTCCGCAGGGAGTTCGCGTTCAGAGCTGAGATGGATGTTGCCGTATGGCTCCAGCGTTTTGGCCAGTTCGATGGCTAGTTTATCAGTGATACCGGTCACGTTTTCGTCATGCCAGGCCGTTAGTTTTGCGAAGCGGATGAAGAAATTCTTTTTCCCTGCTTCAAACAAGCCTTTGATTTTAGATGGGTCCGGCTGAAAGAACGCAGGATGCAGGTAGGCCAGCTCCTGGTTGGCATTGTATTTAATCGTTTTCGGATGTCCGTCCCATTGTGCTGCACTGCAGGAAACCGGACAAAGCTGATGATTCAGGAAGGGTACAAATAGTTTACTATAAACAGGGAAAATATAAAGGTCATCTTCAAAAACAGAGATGGATTTTATTCCGAGTAATTTTCCGAATGGAGCAAATTCCGCACTGGTGGAAATGTAGAGGTCGGGTTTGAAGCGGCGAGCTACTTTCCAGTGTTCCCAGGTTCGTTGCAGGAAGGATAGAGCGATGCCTGCTCTTGAATCTTTGCGTTCTTTCTCGGCAATATTGATAAACGGAATACCACTTTCTTCCAGCAGTTTTCTGAGTACATCCTTCGTCTTTATCGTTACCATTACTTCATGTCCATGCTCTTTCAAAGCACGCATCGTGTGCTTGAAGAGATGAAAGTGAGCCGGATGGGCCAGGTAGAAGAGGTAACGCATTTTAATTCAGGTGGAGATAGAGTTCGCTTAGTCCGGCCAGCATCCAGGCATCCGACCAGCGCATAAAATCAGTTTTTTCAGTATGTGATTTATATTTTCTGAAGTAGAAGTGACCGGATTCATCCTGCATATGCCGGTGCATCCAGTGTGCTACTTTAATGGCTTCGTTTGTTTTGTGAAAACGGACCAGCGTCAATAGGGTTTGTCCGGCAGCTGTACAGTCAACCGGATAGGCTACTTTATCATAAAATTTCGGCAGGCCTTCGTCGGTAATGAAATTGGCCGTGTAGTAGGAGAGTCCTTTGTTCAGCCCAGAGGTAAACATGTTATCTCCGCTGAGCGTGATATAGGTGTCCAGGCAATCCAGGATATAACCGGTATGATAATTATCGACCCATTTTCCGGTTTCGCGTTGCGAATAAATCCAGGCGCCATCTGCATTTTGATGTTTCATCACCCACTTCACAGCTTGTGCAGCGGTACTAATGTATTCCTGGTTGCCGGAGATGGCGTAAGCCTGACTTAACAGACGCACACCTTTCATGCTGGCATTGAAAACCATCTCCAGGTCGAATGGCGAGTAGGAGAAACAGAAACTGCCATCACTTTCCTGATGACGGTTCAGGTCTTTCATTACGAAATCTGCCGCGCTGACTACATGTTTCCCTGATTCGACTGACTGCATTGCCCGATGCGCTTCAAATAAGCCATTCGCGATGATACCGGTAGCCACCACGGTAGGCTGATAAGCAGGAATGGTAGCATATCGGGCTTCCCACGGAAAATCATAACCCCAGCAGGAGCCGTGAAAGCCGTTGGCCCGAAGTGTTGTAAGTTTTGATATCAGTGATTCCGCCTGTTGCCGGTATTCATTCTTGGCTGTCGATTTGTAAAGTGCGGCATACGCCTGAACGGCGAGTCCGAGTGTTACAGGATTGAGATTTTTGCGGATGCCTAAAAGTGGCCGCAGATTTAATCGCGAGCGTTTAACGACTTGCTGACTGTAAAATCTTATTTTATGATGAGAAGAAAGCAGCGGCAGTTTGAATAACGGTGAGGTCAGCCCGTCGTATGGATCGTAGCCTTTAAACTCCTCCCGTTCCATATGGCGCAGCAAGAGAAACAACGATTGACGGATCTGCTCATCAGCTGCCATAATTATGGGTTGTTTGACGGTGCTCCGGTTATGATCGACTCGATTGCTTTGAAAGTATAGTCGGTAGTGTTGTAGATTTCATCAAACGGAATAGGACATGGAGTTCCTTCGTTGACAGATCGGATGAACGCATCCACTTCGGCTTTATGTCCTTTGTCCATCACTCCTTTTTCTTTTCGTGTGCCCTTTGGTCCCAGCAGCCGGAGTTCTTTGAAGTCTTCAATGATTCCGACAAGTCCGCCGTTAAACACTTCAATGTATTCTTTCGGCAAATCCTTATTGCCATTCGAGAAGTAGGCGATAGAGGCGATACTGCCATTTTCCATTTTCATGGAGATGGTGATGGTATCGGAAAGTCCTGAAGGATCTTTCATCGCATAGGCAGAGATCGCATTGATTTTACTGCCGGCAATGAAGCTGCAATAATCAATGAAGTGACAAACTTCACCGATGATGCGCCCCCCGCCGGTTTTCGGATCGTGGATCCAATGTTCTTTTGGTACAATACCAGCGTTGATACGGTAGATAACGGATACAGGCAAAGTACTATTGAGTTGTTTTTTCAACTGCAGTGTGAGCGGAGCAAACCGGCGGTTGTATCCTACCATCAGCCGCACAGGATGTTCTTTCCAGGCCGCAGCAATCTCCTCCAGTTCGTGCGGGTAGAGGCAGAGCGGTTTCTCAGTGAAAACATTTTTTCCTTGTTCAACAGCGGCTTTTACATAGCGCGCATGTGAGTCGTGCCGGGTAGCAATGAAAACGGTGTTTATGTTTTTATCTGCAATAACTTCATCTGCATTTCCCGTGCATTGTGCGAAACCGAATTTGTCGGCTACATTGCGGGCATTGTTGGGCCGTGCGGTGGCGATGTTAACGAGTGTGGCTTTCCCTTTCAGTGCGGGTAACAGAAAATTCTGTCCGAATGATCCGGCACCGATCATGCCAACTTTGGCGTCACTGGCAGCCGTGATTCCAGTGTTTAGAGTGACCCTCGATTGAAGGGTTTTCTTCAGATCGTATTCGAGCACAATTCCGGCAAAGGGTTCTGTGCGCGCAAGGATCAGGTCGTAGGCTTTCTTCGCATCCTGAAACGGAAAAGTATGCGTGACGAGGGGACGGATGTTTATTCTTCCCGCAGCCATAAGATCTGCAAAGGCCTGCATGTTGCGGTTTTCGGTCCATCGCACATAGGCAAACGGGTAGTCGATGCCCTGTTCTTCGTATTCGCTGTCATAACGGCCGGGGCCATACGAACACGACATGCGGAGATCAAGTTCTTTATTGTAGAAGTTCTTTCGCTGGAAGCCAGTTGGCACGGCTCCGACAATGATCACTTTTCCTTTTTTGCGGCATAATGATCCGGCCAGGTCGATCGGGTCGGTGGAAGTAGTGGCAGCAGTGATGATGACGGCATCTGTTCCGTGTCCATCGGTGAGTTGCGCGATGGCCTGTTCCAGTTGTTCGTTGTTACGGTTAAAAGTGTGATCGCAAGAATATTTCAATGCCTGATCAACTTGTCGCTGATCAATATCGATACCGGTAACGGTCACTCCGGAGGCACGCAGGAGTTGCGATGTGATCTGGCCGAGTAAACCCAGACCAATAACCACACAGTTTTCTCCCAGTTTCAGATCAGCCTGACGAACACCCTGCATGGCGATAGCGCCCAATGTTGTAAAAGCGGCTTCCGGCATGTTAACCTGATCTTTCAGCTTTACACAAAGGTTTACGGGGATCACTACCACCTCTGCATGAACAGCAGTGGCACCTCCGCAAGCCACACGATCGCCGATCCGGAAATCTTTTACATCATCAGAAACAGCAATGACCTCGCCGGCGCATGAGTAACCTAAAGCACTCGGAGCGTCCAGTTTATTCATCACCAGGCGATAGGTTTCCATCAGTCCCAGCGTTTTGGCGGTCTGGATTACTTTTTTGACTTCTTCCTTGCGGGCTCTGGCTTTTCCGATATAACCCAGGCGGGCATCTTTCACCGTTTTTCCTTCTGTACCGGCACTGATCAGCGAATAGTGATTTCTGACCAATACCTGTCCCGGTCCCAAAGCAGGGAAGGGTACCTCCAGCAATTGCATGTGGCCGTCTTTCAGGTTTTGTGTCAGTTGTTCCATTGCTTACTGCTGTTTCAGCCACTGACAGAATTCTGTCAGTCCGGCTTTTAAGGTTACCTGTGGCTTGTAGCCGATCAGGTCGCCTGCTTTTCGGATATCCGCAAACGTTACCGGTACATCACCCGGTTGTTCGGGAAGCTGATTGATGATCGCTTTTTTGCCCAGGGCTTCTTCAATCCCCGAAATTAAGTCAGATAACTTTACGGGACTATTATTTCCGAGATTCATGATCTCGTATTTGCTGCCTTCATAACGGAGCGCCTTCCGGATGCCCTGCACAATATCGGCCACATTGGTATAATCCCGCAGCGTACTGCCGTCACCGTACATCGTGATGGGCTGATCTTTGAGGATCATTTTGGCAAATTTATGGATGGCAAGATCCGGGCGCTGGCGCGGACCATATACGGTAAATAACCGCAAGGCGATAAAGCGGATATCGTATAGATGTGCGTAGGTATAACCTGCCAGTTCTGCCGATACCTTGCTCGAAGCGTATGGTGAAATCGGTAACAGGACAGGATCCGACTCACTCCAGGGTGTTTTTGGGTTCACGCCGTACACACTACTCGACGAACAGAAAACGAACTGGCGGATATTTTTTCTCCTTGCCAGCTCGAGCAACTGCAGCGTGCCTTTTACATTTACATCTTCATAACCAATCGGATCCTTGATGCTCGGCAACACCCCAGCTTTCGCGGCGAGATGGATAATAGCGTCGTAGGTATCTTCTAATTGATCTTCAAACTCAGGAATGGAACGGATATCACCTTTGATAAAACGGACATTCGGCTGCTGAATGAGCCAGAAAATATTTTTTTCCTTGATAGTATGATGATAAAACGGGTCAAAATTATCGATGACCGTAAGGCTGTGTCCGCCATCTCTCACCAGAGACTCTGACAGATGACTACCAATAAATCCGGCTCCTCCGGTCACTAATATGCGCATAGTTCTTTCTCATTTACCGGGCGGCTGTTTCGCGGAACACCTGCGCCAGTCGCTCGATCATTATATCCTGGGTAAATCCCTGCTCGTACATCGCTCTGCTCTTTTTACCCATCTCTTTCCTGAGTTCAGGTTGCTCCAAGAGCACTCTGATCTTCTCTGCAACGGCTTTCGCACTTTTCTTCTCTACCAGAAAACCGTTTACATTTTCTTTCACCGACTCGCTGATAGCGGCGTGATCGGTTGTAATGACAGGGAGTCCCGCGGCCATTGCTTCCACAATTACCCAGGGATGCCCTTCATTGGGATAATACGTCGGAAACACGAAAATATCACTGCTGGCCAGCAATTCAAATTTCGCATCTCCATTCACCGCACCGGCCATCTGAATGGGCAGTTCAGGGTGTCCTTCCTTAAACTCCAAAAATGCTTTCCGGGTTTCATCATCCCGCCAGGCTCCGGCAAATACGAATTCCACGTTTTGGGAGATATCTTTCAGATATTCAGTGGCATACAGGGTTTCAAGAACACCTTTGGTGCCGATGAAATTTCCCAGATACAGCACACGAATTTTTTCATCTTTCCGGGCAACAGCAGGAATGGTATAGTTCCCGCCGTTGGGAATTACATAGATGTGTTTATCTGGAATCAGCCAGTTGAACAGGTCACGGAGGTTATTGCCGAGCACCACCTGTGCATCGACTTTTGAATGTACTTTGCGCACCAGCCAGCGAGCCCAGCCGGGAGCCACATTGTACCATTTCAGGAAATTTCCACCGCGGAGATGAGAGATAACTTTACGTCCATACAACTTGGCGAGGATGATAAAAATTGCGTCGCGGGTATAACCAACGGTGGTTTGTCCGGCAGGGATGTACATCATTGCATCCTTGTGTTTGCGAAGATTTTTCCAGAGGTCGTAGTATTGTTTAAAGGCGAGATAAAAGTTGCCAAAGTCGATTTTCCCGAGCGTACTGATATCGCGGTGATCGGAGAGATCGATATGAATAAGGTTGAACTCGTCTTTTAATTTTGAGTTGAGAATGATCTGGCAGGCCACCGCCGGACCAATATACGGAGGAGGTAATTTACCGAGGAATAAGATCGTTGGTTTCGGCATATCAGAATTGTTTTTCCTTGGGCAGTACGGCGTAGGCATATACACAATACAGCAGATACAGATAAGGAGCGTAGAGGGTAGGCATCGTGGTGAGTGAATACAGGATCACCGTGAAAACCGAACAAAGCACGAGGAATTTATCAGCCAGGTTTCGCATGGCGAAGCCCTTCACCACCATAGATATCAGGAACAGTACATAGAACGTGACGCCAATGATGCCGGACAGAAACAGGTTTCTGACGTAGTCACTGTGCATCCCAAGACCCATCATAACAAAGGCATCTTTAAATCCTGAAAACGAAACTCCCACCATCTGGTTCAGGACCGGCATTTGTTCCCATACTTCAAAATACTTTTCCCACCTTGTCATGCGTCCGTTCCCCAGTGTTTCAATGTCTTTTTCTCCTTCAACCACATTGATTTCTTTTTCTACCAGCGGCTGTAGCATTTCATGGTAGATGTCTTCAGCGAAGAAAGGAATGAAGATGGTTGAAAAAGCCATCACGAAAAACACACCCTTGAAGTTACGAAGATTAAAGAACATCAGCATGATTACCACCATAATGAAATTTCCCCAGGTCGCTACGTGCTTGATGGCGTTCATCACCAGCAATCCGTACACGATGGCTCCTAATACCCAAAACGGACTGATCGATTTCAGATAAAACCATTTGTTCCGCATGACCAGATGAGCCTTATCGCGGAAGTGAGCTACGGAAGAGTTTTTAGAGATGAAATAGTAGAAAATAATCATCAGCGATCCGATACAATAAATCGCATAGTTCATCACATCTCCATAACCACCGCGCAACCGATAACCGAATCCACGTCCTTTCATGTATTCAATGGCGATCGGATTAAACAGATACTCGTACATCAGCATAACAAACGGAAATGCTGAAGCGATAAGGAAGGTAGTGCAGATGCCCAGTAAGTCAGTTTTGTTTTCTATAAACCGCCGGCAGTAGGCAAACAGTAATAAAGGGATGGTGTATTTGATAGCATCTCCCAACGCAACAACGCTGAGGTGAATTGAATACATCCAGATACAATTCAGGATAACGAAAATTCCCCATATCCAGAATGGAATGTCAATGTTGGACCGGACAGCGGGTTTGAGTGTTTTGCTGGTGAGACTGAAAAAAATCAATACCGGCGTTAAGAAGCCGATGATGTACAATGGCGAAGTCAGCACCGACACCTCTTTCAACTCGTAAAAGTTATCGGTGATCGGGCGCGCAAGAATGAGTATGACGAACCAGCGTTTGGATCCCGGAAGGGACTTATACCATGCCAGCCACTCTTTTAAGTTCATCCTTTTTTGCCTTCAGACATTCGTATGGCTTCAATGAAGCCCGCAGCACTTATTTCGAGACTCGCTTTCGCGAGCAGTATTTTTCGTCCTTCTTCACCCATCGCTGAACACTTTTCAGGGTCGTTCAGTAAACGGTGAAGCAGTTCGGTTATTTTTTCAGTATCGTTGAAGTCCACCGCATAACCGTTAACGCCTTCCTGAATCAGATCCGTTGTGGCGCCCGCGTTTACCGACGACAGGACCGGTAAGGCCGCTGCCATCGCTTCGTTGAGGGTGAGTCCCCATACATCGAAGTCGGTTTGAAACAAAAATACATTGCTTTTCGCCAAAAAAGCCGGCAAAGCCGATTTCTGGTGAAAACCGTGGAATTTTACGAATTCTCCCAGTTTTTGTTCGGCAACCAGACTTTCAAGTTCTGTACGGCTTTCGCCATCACCTACAATGTCGAGAATGAAGTCGTTGCGGGTCTTCCCGAGCGATTTTACTACTTCGATGAGCTTGCCAACATTCTTTCTGCGCACCAGATAACCGATGTAGAGAAGATGGTGTTTTCCGTCGCCATACTGCTTGCCTTCACGGCTGCGAACAGCGTCAGTTTCACGGATAAAGAAAGTTGGATCAGAGGTGTTGATGCCGATGGCCACTTTTTCAGGTGCAGCACCCATCCGGATAAAGTACGCTTTCGCCAGCGATCCATAAGCGATAAATGACGATGCCCGTCGCATCAGCAGTTTACGCATCCAGATCCTGTAGAATTTATCGTTCCGGCCTTTTCTGATGATGGATCCGGCCCAGATGATATAGCGGAAATTGCTGAAGAGCGATTTCAGATAGAAACGAACGGTGGCCGGAGAAAATCCGATGACGATGGTCCGGTAAGGTGCGTAGTCTCTGACTTCTTTCATGAGACCTTTATAACCGAAGAAGGTGCGTTCGGTATTTTCTGCAGAGGTATAAACACCACCGGCCAGAATTTTATATGGAAAGCGCGCTTCGGCCATATCAGTGGTGGAGAGTCGACGCGCATAGCCGGCAGCGCCAAAGATCACCAGCAACTCCATGCCTTGTTCCCGCAGCATGCTGTTCAGTTGATTGAACAACGCGATCCGGTAAGGATTGGGAACATTGGTGACGATGAGAATCTTCTTCATGCGTTACATCCATCGTTTAAACCACGACATGAGGAAATAGATAGTCCACATATCGTTGCTGTTGTCTTTGTTTCCTTCCTGCAACTGCCGGAGTTGTTTTCTCAACGCATGCTCGTTGAAGTAACCGGTGTTCTGACAGAAGTTGTGAAGATTGCTGTCGATGAAGTCACTCATCATATCGCCGGCCCATTCTTTAAGCGGAACACAAAATCCCATCTTTTTGCGGTAGAGGGTATCGTGATCCAGTATTTTCTCGAATGATTTTTTGAGAATGTATTTCGGGATATTGTTTTTTATCTTGAGCGATGGCGGCAGCGATAAGGCCAGTTCGATGAATTCATAGTCGAGGAATGGACTGCGGATTTCAATGCTGTTGGCCATGCCCAGTTTGTCCATCCGGTGTAAATAGCGGGTGGGAATCTGCTGGCGGAATCCAAGAAAACACATCCAGTCGAGGTGACTAAGCCAGGGATATTGTTGCTGATAGGTGTTGAATTCGGCTTTCATATTTTCAATGACCGAATAGGAATTATAACCTGCCGTGGTTTGCTCCCAGCGTTCACTGAGCAGTTTTCGTTTGTACGATTCTTTGAATGCCTTTGCACCGCCCCAGAAAAATTCTTGTCCTGATGCAGCACGGTTCAACATTTCACCACGGGTATCGTCGCTGTTACCTGCAATGACTGCAACGGTCTTACGGATAAATTCCGGGGATTTCTGGAAGAGATCATAATAGGGATACAGTTTGTTGTACCGCATCCAAGCATTGTAACCGGCAAAGAGTTCGTCGCTTCCATCTCCTGAAAGCACAACGATTGTTCCTTCTTCACGGGCCAGTTTCGAGATGAAATAAATCGGAATCGCTGTGGCGTCGCCGATAGGATCATCAAATATTTCTGCTACCTGATCGATGAGTTCAATAAGGTCTTGTTGCCTGACAATTTTTTCGTGATGGTCGGTCGAAAATCTTTTCGCAATTTTTCCCGCTTCAGAAAGTTCATTGTAGCCGGCTTGTCCTTCAAACCCAATGGTGAAGGTCTTGACTTTGTGCGTGGTCATCGCCGTCATGGCGGCCACTACTGCACTGGAGTCGACACCGCCGCTGAGAAAGGCACCGACGGGCACATCAGCGATCATCCGGTATTGAACGGATTTATTAAAGGCGGAAAGGATCAGCTCTTCCGCATTTTTTTCGGTAATCCCACGCAGGTCTTTGTAGCCGATTTTCCAGTAGTCACCGTGAATGATATTCCCTCTTCTGCTGACTGTCATCCATTCGCCCGGCTGCAGTTTATGAATGCCTTTGAACAGCGTGTTCGGAGCATTCACCTGATTATAGGTGAGGAAATGGTAGAGTTGCTCGTCGTCGGGAATTTTCTCGACGCCTTTTACAGAAAGGAGCGCGCGTAGTTCGGAGGAGAAGATGAACCTACCGCCGTTGACAGTATAGTACAACGGTTTTTTTCCTGCACGATCGCGGGCCAGCAATAACTCTTGTTTGTGTTCATCCCAATAGGCGAAGGCAAACATTCCATTGAGGGCCTGAATGGCATTAACACCATCTTTTGAAAGATTGTAAAGTAATACTTCGGTGTCGCTTTCAGAGATAAAAGTATAGTTGCAGATGTTGTTGCGGAGTTCTTTGTAGTTGTAAATTTCTCCGTTGAACACAATGGCTGATCCTTGTGGATTCAGCATTGGCTGATGTCCTGCTGCACTGAGGTCGATGATGCTGAGTCGTTGTTGTCCGAGACAAAGAAATCCTCCCGGATGTTCCCATACACCGTGATCATCGGGTCCGCGGTGACGAATGAGCGCATTCATGGCTTCCACTGTCGGTTTTAACCGGCCGGTGTTGTCATCTGCAAAATTCAGTATGCCGTTAATGCCGCACATGTCAGAGCTGTTGGTAGATGTGTTTGAAGGAAGCAGCCATTTTCGCTATGTCGAATTGCTCAGCAATGGCTTTTCGCTGTGCGGATTTTTTATTGCGTTCGCGTGGATCTGTCAGTGCAATCAGTCGCTGTGCCATTGCTGCTTCTGATGCGCAGATGTTTTCCGGTTCGGCCTGTTCAACGATTTCGATGGGTCCGCCGGCATCGCTGAAGACCAGTGCCGGTGTTCCTGCAAACATCGCTTCTGCTACCACCAGACCAAAGGCTTCATTGGCGGAAGGTAATACAAATGCATCGAAGAGGCGGTAGAAACGCTTCACCTGTTCTCTTCTGCCGGCAAAGAGGATATGATCTTCTACCTGTAAGCGACGAGCTTGTTCTTTCAGAGATTGTTCAAGTACACCATCACCGATCATGATGATGCGAAAGTCCGTTGTCCCTTTCAGCAATGCAGCAACGTTGATGAGCCGGTCGATGCGTTTTACATCTGCCAGTCGCCCGATACAGCCAATAGTGAACTGTTGTTCGCAATAGTTGCGGATATCTTCATCTGCCTCCGCAGAAAATTCACGTTCGTCGAGCCGAATGCCGTTGTACACGACCGCCAGCGGTTTTTGAGAAAGTCCATAGCGGGAGATCGCGGTTTGTTTACTGAAGGCTGAATTAAAGGTAATGGAATCGCAGGTGTTGTTTAAAAATCTGCGCAACAGATAACGGGTTACTTTATCGTTCAGTTGTTGTTTCCTGCCGAAGGCGAAGTTTCCATGTTCTGTATAAACAATTTTTTTTCCGCTATTTCTTGCTGCATAGGCTGTGGCCGGATGGAAACTATGGAAGTGCAGGATATCGTATTTTTCGAAAAGCTGGCGGGTCGCCTTGATTTTTCCGGGATTAAAATCCATACCGTTTTTAAACGGTCCTTTATGCATGGTTCCTGTTTGTGTAAACTCGTAAGCTAAGGTGCCGTTGGGTTGTCCCGCAAATACATCAACGGAAAGAGTAGGGTCTTTTTGTTGTTCTTTCCAGAGTTCAATCACCAGCCGTTCGATGCCGCCGGTATTGGTTGACCAGATGATATGCAGCACTTTTTGTTTCATCTGTTGACTTTACGAACGTGTGAAATAAATCCGATGGGTCCGTACGAAAATTTGCTGTACAAATGTTTAAAACCGGGAAGTTTCATCGTCAGCAGGTACATGATCTGCGGAAGAGTCGTGAAAATAAACATCAGCGGATTGTAAATACTGTAGATCGCACGGATGCCGGTCTTCTTCGCAATGACATTGAAGAATTTTAACCAGGGTTTAATCCACAGCGTCACGGTCGCAGCGAAAACATCTCCCACAGGTTGGATATTGATGATTTCAAATCCTGATTTTTTCAGGAGATAGTCAAGACCATAACAGGTGAACCGGTAATGATCGTATTCGCCATCTACAATCGGTGTTACAAAGGGTGTGGTTAGAATCAGTTCTCCGCCCGGTTTGAGGATACGGTGTATTTCATTCAGCATCATTGTAGGCTCTGCAATGTCGTGCATCACTTCTGTGCAGAGTACGGTGTCGATGGTGTTATCGTCGAGTGGAATATCTGTCGCGAGACAATAAATATCAATTTCTGATTTCGGGAAATGCGAGGACGGGTGTTCAGCTCCGATCGTTTTTTTGAATGCCTGCTGATACAGCGCCCGGTAGGGACGTGGTCCGCAGCCAAGATCAAGCAAGGTGTCTTTTTGTTGACCTGAATTAAAATAGGACGCCAGAAATCTGTATCGCAGAGTCTGTTCAATAATGGCGCCCGGATTGCGGAATTGCATTCGTCAGAGGATTTTAGAAGTGACCGCAGTGGTCATGGTCATAAAGTTAGGTAAATAATGCCGGTTGTGACTTTTCATTTCCCGGAGGAACAGAAAACGGTCGCGCAGTATCGGATGCGAGGGTTCACTGGTGATCGAAGCGGTAATATTGAATTTGTTGAATTTGTTAAGGAGTTTGAAGTATTTCTTTTCTTTCAGCAGACCGATATCCGGAATAAAAAGACCTGTTCTGCGATATGCCAGACCCTGTGCACTGGTGAGCCGGATGTTTTTTGCAATCGCAAAGTCGGGTCCGCCCGGCAGATACAGCGCATGCTGGCTGAATATCTCCTGGCAGAGTTGATTGTATGCTTTGTTGAAACGTGGAATCCAGTGCTCGAAGAAGGTATTGTCAACGGGGGCTTCAAACCAATGCAGCGATTTTTCCCGAAGTTCTTTTACCAGCGGATGAATAGGGGAGTCGTTTATGCCTATAAACTCCAGATCCATGATCAGGCCCTTGGTGTGTTGGAGCAAGGCGCGAAGTTTAAAGATACGATACTCGGTTTGCACGGCCATGTCGATATAATGCGCCAGCAGAAATTCAAGTCCGGTCTGCATTTTCACCGCATGGTCTTCTTCCTGACTGCGAATCGGTATTTCTCCTTCCGGTGTCTGCCCTTTCAGGAGTACAGGTTCACTCCAGATGGTGTATTTCATGTTCGGATAGAACTGATCTTCGCGGATGGCCATGATGCCATGGGTAAACAAACGGCTATGCCTGTCCGAAAGATTTTCAAATCCGTTGAGTGTGCACTTTGCTTCTTTTTCAAAGACGACCAGAATATCGAGGTCAGAAATACCGGGAATCGTGATGTTTCCGAAACGATAGACGGCCCTTACGCCTGGCTGTTGTATGAGCTGGCTGCTGATGATCTCCAGCGCTTCTTCATACCAGTCGCGTTCGCAGTAAACAGGTCGTTCAATGTAGCGGAACATGTTTCAGTTGGTTGAACCCTATTTTACGAAGAGGCGAAAGAAAGGTTGTAGGGTGAATTTCCTGCGTTTACCGTCGATAAGTGTCTTGTTTCCCATCGCACTCAGGGTATGTATCCCTTCTTTGTAGGGTCCGGTGAAATTTTCGGGTTCAAGCCGGTGGTAGAGTTGCTCTTTGAAGGTGGTGGTGGTGAGTTCGGTGATCTCCATTAACAGAAGTGCTGAGCCGTATCCTCTGCTGCTGTCCTGCGCCGGACGTATCAGTTTACTTCCTGCTACAAAGGGCGTTCCGCCGGGACGGGCACTGCAGATATCTGTCTTTACCGGATTTCCTGAATGTGGAAGCCAGGGCCCTCGTGGTGAGGTCGCATGGTAGATGTATAACCTCAGATCCGCGCCCTGATGATCTTTCTTTGTGCAGAACAACCACCATTGATTCCGGTATTCGAAAATAGTCGGATCTACCAGTTGTTCTCCTTTGAGAAGTTCGGAGTCAGGCTTTGGTTCGCCGGATCCCAGCTCGTAAACGGTCGTAGATTTTGTACCAGCCGACTCTGGTATCAACAGTATTTTTCCCTCAAATCGCACCAGAAACGGGTAGCTCAGGTGAAAGTTGGGACGAAGAAATTCCTGTTCTCCGTGGTTGTCGTTTTTTTTCAGATAGCCGGTTTGTGTTGCCGCATCAAAGTATTCATAGAGCAGCGTGTTGGTTTCTCCGTCTGTCCAGCCAAAAGGATCGGCTTTGAAGTCGTTTCCCGGAGCTTCCGGCAGCCAGTTTACCTTCACCGGACCTTTTTGCATGGCAATCTCCTGAATGGGTAAGTCGATAATGCCGATGTTCCACTTGTATGAGAAGAACAGCTGGTTGATCAGGTGTCGTAGTTTCAATTCAGGCCTGAAACCGGATTTCTTTTTGATCTCCGGTAATGGCTGTAAAGCGGGCTGGCGCTGGTTGGACAGCAGGTTAAGCGACTGCAGGAGCAGTAGTGCGGTCTCCCTGGCGATCAGTGTCGCGGTTTTTTTTATTGAGTAGGGCAAGGCTCTGAAACGGCCGGTTGCCATCGTTACCGGTTCTTCTACGGAACGAAATAAAATACGGATCGTAAAAGCAGGATGGATCAGTAGTTGTCCGGGAATTGTATGCGTGTTGAATAGCTGCTCCAGCGCATCCTGCTGAACGAGTAACAGCGGATGCCGGGTGTGCAGAGCAGAAGCGTTTTCATACAGATGAACCAGAACCCCATCCGAATGAAGACCCTTGAAGCCTTCGGCGGGGACAGGTTCACCGTCGGCGAGCTTATAGAACTCCGGTTTCCAGCCGGATAATTCCTGTAAAGAGGCGGCCACCGCTTTCTCGAAAGGATCGGGAATATCATTGCGGAGGAGGAGGCCTTTCATCTTCATCGGATACCTGTTACGCAAAACTAATCGAACTTCCTACACACTCTCCGCCCCGGATTAATATCTTTGAGCATTCAAATGTCAACATCGCCATTCCTGACTAAACTATCTCTTTGGAGCCGGATCAAAACCCGCTCTCTGGGCTGGCTGTTGATGAAGGAGCCACAGCCGAAGCAATGGTGTTTTATTGTCGGTTGCTATAATTCGGGCACCACCTTGCTGAATCAGTTGCTGGGACTTCATCCTGAAATCGGTACGATGCCCAATGAGGGACAGTTTTATACCGATCAGCTGGTGCGCGGTGCACATGTCGGTTTGCGACGACTCTGGGCCTTGAAACCGGAGTTGTTTCGTCTCGATGAGAATACGGTAACGACCATCGACAGTCGTAAACTGAAACGGGAGTGGGCGTATTTTTACAATGATGTTCGTCGACCTGTGTTGCTGGAAAAAACAATCGCCAATGCTGCGCGTACCCGGTGGTTTCAAAAGCATTTCAGTCCCGCTTCGTTTATCGTGCTGGTGCGAGATCCGTATGCAGTGGCCGAGGGAATTCGCCGCAAAGAAAAACACTCCCTCGAAGACGCTATTACGCAGTGGAAAGTGTCGTATCAGCAGATTTTTGAGGACCTCGGATTTCTTGAGAGAAAACTGGTGCTGACGTATGAAGAACTGACGGCAAATCCGCGGGAGACACTGAATAAAATTACGTCCTTTCTCGGTATTGCACCTTTTGAAATGGATATGGCCGGAAAGGAATTTACAGTGCATCGTGTAAAATCGGAGATCAGTAATAAGAACGGTGAGTCGTATAAAAAACTAACCGAAGAGGATTACCGAACAATTAACAAAATAGCCGGGGAGTGGATAAAGAGACTGGGCTATGAAGAACGTTTTATGTAATCGCTAAGGATCTTGTCCATCTCGTCAATCAGCTCTTTGATTTTGATGCTGAGTTCTTTTTGCAGTCGATTGGATAGCTCAGGTTGAACCGGCGATTTTTTTCGATGTCCGGTGAAATATTTATCCCAGTTACTTCTGATTTCGCTGATGTCGTTGATGACGGCTTGCTGCGATAAAGGTAGATAAGTTTTAATACGCTCAAAGCTATCGGCCTTCCACACGGGTTTATTTTCCAGTGCCTGCAGAAAGGCGGCAGGTAATAACAGACATTCGCTCACCAACAGTTTTGCATAGTAGTTATTCTGAAAAGTGGATGTGTTTCCGAGACGGCGATAGATGCCGGTGCAGAGGTTTTCATAGAGTGCCTGATAGTCCTGGTGCGCGGGATCAATCACCAGCGAAAATTTGAATGCACAGGATGGATAAATCACCTTTCCTTTTTCCAGGAGAATCGATGGTAGTTCTGCATCAGGGTAACGTTTGAATTCCTGTTTGAAAAGTATCGACCAGCCATGGTGTTGCAGTACATCCTGCTTCTTCATCAGATGCGCTGACTCATGTACGATGGTGTGCAGATCGTCAAGTTTTCGTTTACTGGTGATGGCATCTTTGTCAATGACGAGGATGCCGTCGAAGTCGCTGAAGGCGTTTTCTTCTCCGGTAGCAATACTGCCTTGAACAATGGCGGCAATAATAGCAGGATGCTTAAACTCTTCGAGGAATTTGCGGATCCGTAATGCGGTCGCGTTAGTGCCTTCATAGGCAGCTACCGTTAAGTCTTTTATCGGACCTTCGTGGTGCTGATGAAACCCTTTATGGCTGATCCTTTTCCAGACTTTCCGGGTCCTTAAATATTTCCCAAGTGCAGGAAACAGCGAGGAGATCGCTTTGTCGTTTCTGTCGATATAACGGCGTTCCAAAAATTGTTTCAGCAGTTGACTCATAGTAGATCCTGTAAGAAGACCAGCAACCGGTGTGCTTGTTTGCGGAAGGTGATTTCGCGGACTTCACGCGCTGCTACCTCTGCCTTTTCTTTGCAAAGCTGAGGATGTTCGAGGGCATAACGAATGACATTTGCCAGCTCCTGACTTGATTCAGGTGCGCAATGCAGACAATTGCCGGGATGGAGAAGGTCGGCGCTGGCGGGATAATCGGGACTGATGATGATATTACCCGTCAGCATGTACTCGCAGATTTTGTTGGGAAGATTGTAGCGCGGGTCATGTCCCTGCCGGGTGTAATAGGTGATGAGGATATCGGCACTGTATTGATAATAGCGGATATCCGAGTAGTTAGTGATGTATCCCGTGAACGTGACGTTGCTGATGCTTCGTTCTTTGCAGAATTGTTGCCAGAATTTCACAACGTCGGGTCTCCCACCCGTGAGCAGAAAATCCACCTCCGGACACATGCCGGCAGCTTCAAGAATATGAATAATCTCCTGCTGGTATTTGAGTCCGAGTTTTCCCGTATACACCGCTAAAGGCCGGGTTTGATTTTTCAGTCCGCATCGTACTCTGGCCGCATGTTTATCCGGTTGTTCACCGGCTTGTTTCTCGGTGATCGGGTTTAAGGTGATGGCCGTGCGGTCGCCGGGGAAAGAGATCAGCTTCAGCAGACTCTCCCGTATCGACGAATTCGTGAAGAACAAAGCAACGGAGGTGGAGTAAACAAAGCGGTCACTCCATTTATTTTTCAGATCATGCGACCAGTGAACGATGCTGATGTTTTTAACGAGAAAGGGGAGGAAAATTTTGAGGAAGGCCAGGGGCAGCAGCAAGGCGCTGTGGCGTGAAATAACGACGACTTTTTTCCCATGCGCGAATTTTTTCCGGATACTGAATATTTTCCTTAGGTCAAGGATAGAGATCAGCAGGGCGTTGAAATGACCCTTGATATCTTTCCGGAAACGGATCGGTAGGAAATGAAAGTAGGGCGGACATTCAAGTCCGTACACTTTTGAAATTTCTGATTTGGAAATATTGTCGGCGCGTTCTACATAGGGCGCAATCACATGCACTTCGCAACCTTCCTGCGCAAAGCCTTCTGAAAACCGCACATCACTTACCTGATTTGTACGTGGCCTCAGGAGGTCGAACGGACTCAGATAAATAATTAACGGACGCTCCATAAGTTATTGACGGATGGCGCAGCCTCCTTTGTTAAACTGAAGAGCCCGCAGGTTACCGCTGGCTACGATTTCCCGGTAAGCAGCATTCTTATGCACATCGTCACTCAGCAACAGTCCTTCTTTTGTCAGGAAGGGTAATACGGTTTCGAATTCAAACTTCATGTGCTCGTAACTATGATCGCTGTCGTGAAAAAAGAAGTCGAGCTGGCCGAGTTCGTTTAATGCTTCGGGTAATAATTTACGGGCATCGCCCAATCGTAAACTCCAGCGTGAACGGAGTGCTTCCGGGACACGCCAGCCGGTGGGCGGACTCGTATTCCTGAAATTATAAGCGCTGTTGGTATCGTTATTGGGCAAGTCGATTGAAATCAGTTTCCCTTTGCCGTTCATGTGCATCGCATTGAGAATAATCCACGAACTGGACCCATGCGCCACACCCGTTTCAATCATCGTTGCCGGTTTGAAAACACGAATGCAGCAATACATCCATTTGCCGAAAGTGTTTCCGAGCGAATTTCCAACGGCCAGGTTACTGGTATTCTCTGCCGGAGGAATCAGCTTGTTCTCCTGAATTTCATCAAGCGCAAGATCCCATTCCTTAGCTGAAATAGCATTTCCCCAGAGATATTTCGCGGCATTTTTGATGACAGCCCGCTGCATAGGCTCTTTCTGACCCAGATAAAACCGGACTGCAGAAACCGGATGCTTTAAGGCGACTGATCTCGAACTGGCTTCGAATATTCCGTTGGTGAGTGACATAAGGTAGAGTGGCCATGTGCCGATCTCCGTTTATACGTTGATAGCAACAGCTTGTTCCGCCACCGTGCTAAAATACAAGAAAAATGATGAGCCGTCAGGCTTCTTTCAACCCTTTTAAACCGGCGCGGATGAACAGGATGTTGATGAATACATTGGCGATCAGTACGCCAATAGCGGTTCCGGTGGGGCCCATTTCCGGACTCAGCCACCAGGCAACGATCCCGCCGATAACGACACCAGCGATGTACGAACTGAAACGCAAACGAGTCAGTCCAAGACTCTGTATCAGCGGCAGCGCCCAGAAAAAGACCGATGCCTGGATACCGGTAATCATCAGGTAAAAGAAGGGCATGCCAGCTTCTGCATATTCTTTTCCATAGAGCGACGAGATGATATCTTCTCTGAAAAAGAAGGTGACGATCATAAACAGGATAGCAGGTCCCAACGTCAGCAGGCTAAGTTTGCGCAGCATGGTCTTGACCTTGTGATATTCTTTTTTTGCCACCAGCACTGAGAACTGCGGGAAGATGGCATTCACCAGCGGATCGGTGATCGTCAGCACTGCATAGGCGAGTTTCTTGGCATTGGCATATAAACCAACAGCCCTTACACCCGAAAGCTGACCCAATAGAATAACATCTCCCTGATTCATCAGCACCTTGATAGAACTGCTGATGGAGTTTCCGAAAATGAAGGAATGAAATTCTTTCCGGTCGTCGCGGATCATGGATGGATGTCCCTGCGGCCACCAGGGACCAATCTCCGGTTTTAATTCACCCCATGCAGCCAGGTTACAGACAGCGCTGTTCACGAAACGGGTAACGATCACAGCGATCATGAACATGGTCAGATCACCGCGGAAATAGAACAAGGTAACCGATACCAGTGTAAATTCGATAACATCCATAATCATCTGAATCATGGAGTTGATTTTAAACTTATAAAACAGTTTGAGAATGGCTTTGCTGATGGCATCCACAAAACTCAGACTATTCGCAATCGAAAAGAGAATAACGTAGGTGCCAAGTCCCTGCATGGGAATAAAAGTGTCGTAAAACAGCAGCGTAAGAACGACCAGCAATGCAATTGATGCCGCAGCCGAAACCACACTCATGAGCAGACTGTATTTAATTATTGCGATGAGCTTTGCATGGTTTTTCTCCTGCAGATACCGGGCGCCGAAGCGGATCAGTCCCATGCTCACATTGAGCCGCATGAACTCTTGTGTAGTCAGTACAAATGCAATCGCAACGGTATACGTTCCGAGCAGTTCAACGCCGAGTAAGCGTGCAATCAGAATCGATCGTAAGAAACCCAGAGCACTGCCCACCAGATTTGCAGAGAAGACCCAGCTACTGTTTTTGAACAGCGTTTTCGATTCACTGTCGAACTTCGACTTGATCGAGTGAATGGTTTTTCTCGCAACTCCTTTCAAGACGGTAAGCGTTAAGCTTTTTTCTCTGACTTGGAGCTTCTGCGTTTTTTCTTCGAGAAAACAGATTTAATGGCAGAGCCAAAGCCTCCTTTTGGAGCATCTTCCTCATAGTAACCGTAGCCATAACCATAGCCATATCCGTAACCATAGGAATACTCATAACCATATCCGTAACTTCTGTTGCTCACTTTCATCGCATTCATGATGATACAAACGTTGCGGATCTTTCCTTCGTTGTAAAGCTTGTTTACAAAGTTCAGATGGTGACGACGGGTGATACCCTGACGGACAACATAAATGTTTACATCAGCATATTTCGAAAGGACCATTGCGTCGGTAATGAGACCGATAGGAGGGGTGTCAAGAATAATATTATCGTAGTGTTCTTTCAGATAGGCGAAGAGCGTATCCATCTTCGGTGAAATAACAAGCTCCGAAGGATTGGGTGGCTTGGGACCTGAAAGTATAATGTCCAGATTCGGAATACTTCCGGAATTCTGAATGATTGTTTTTTCGTCAGCAATTCCGATCAGGTAGTTACTCAGCCCGACTTCACTCGTAAAATCGAAGCCTACGGTGATTTTCGGTTTGCGAAGGTCACATCCTACAAGAATGGTTTTTCTTCCTGACATCGCCATCATTACCGCCAGATTGATGGAGCAGAAGCTCTTTCCTTCTGAACTGATGGACGATGTGATCATGATCACATTCCGTTCTTTATTCGGAGTGAAGTATTGCAGGTTGGTACGAATAGAGCGGAAGGCTTCAGAAATATGTGAGTTCGGTTTTTCAGTAACTACCAGACTTGATTTCGAAGCACTCAGTCCGATCATGCCCAGTACAGGAATGTTAGTCTGACGTTCAATATCGTAGCGGTCATTGAGCTTATCATTCAATAAATCTCTGGCATAGATCAGAATGCCGGGGATGATCAGTCCCAGAATCATCGCGATCGAATAACTCAGACTCTTTACCGGTTTCAGCGGCTTGTAATATGTCCGGGGTGTATCCACTATGCGGTTATCGGCTGTTGTTGCTGCCAACAATATCGCGGTTTCTGCTCTCTTCTGAAGCAGATAGCTATAGAGTGTTTCCTTAATGTTGGAGCCACGCAGCATGCTCTGCAGTTCGCGTTGTGCGCCGGGAAGAAGACGGAGTTTGCCTTGAACACTTCCTTTTTGTGAACTGGCTTCGTTGAGTGATGAACGTAAGCCGTTTCTCAAACTCTTGATATTCTCAAGCAGAGCCGACTTCGTATTCTGTATTTCGATATTGAGTCCCACCAGTATCGGGTTGGCCGATTTCGCGAGGTTCAGCTGCGACTTACGCTTATTTTCCAACTCATTCATTTTAAGAATAAGGTTGGTAAGCAAGGGGTCATTCACCAGCACCGATCCCGGTGAAATGTTTCCACTCAACTCTTTTCCCTGTGCCACATAACCTTCCAGATAATCGAGGAATGAAATCTGCACCTGTAACTCGGAGATCTTGGCGTCAAACTGCTTCACACTCTCCAGATAAGAGGTAGCTTCCACGTCAAGGTCAGTGATACCACGACGTACACGGAACTGCTCTACACTGGCTTCGTTGACTTCAATATCCTGAGTAAGCAGATTTACCTGCTCATCGATAAAGCGCAAGGTGTTGACAGCATATTCGTTTTTAAGTTCGATTCCTTTGGCAATATAATATTCAAAAAGCCGATTAAGGAAATCCTGGTTTTTATCAGGTACAGGTCCCTGAATGGAAGCCTGCAGCATGGTAGAAGCTTTACTAACTTTGTCAACTTTCAAAGCGGTCTGATAATTATCCGTCATGTTTTCCAGAGAGAAAAAGCGGATAATGATATTGCGTTTGTCGAAGTTCTTTTTCAGGTAATTCTCATCCTTGAATTTTTCGGTCTTTTCAATTTTAAAAGTTCCGATTTTCGTACGGATCCGTTTGCCGAATAAGTAATATCCGATCTGATATCCGCTGGGATGATTATAGCTGATTTTGAATTTCCGGTCGTCGATAATTTCCAGGTTCAGCGCAGTGCTCTGTGCAATCGGGAAAAGGGTGTCTTCGATCAGCTTCACCGGCGACTCTTTATACATCTCCGATGTTTTGATTTCGCCTTTCAGATAATATCCTTTGTCGTAACCAAGTGACTGAAGCGTTTTTAAAATCAACTGTCGTGAACGGATGATACCGATTTCATTTTCAATGCCCCCTTCCGTGTTGAATTCATTTAATTGCGCCAGCAGATCGTTTTGGTTGTAACGTTGTTTGTCGTCTTTAATTAAGACGGTACAGCTGGTATAATAAATAGGTGTAGAATACCAGTTGTAGAAGTACGCAGTGATAAATCCCAGTGTAAGCGTATAAACATAAAGATACCAGTGGCGAACGAAGAATTTATTGAATAAAAACTTCAGGTTCGTCTGGTTGTTGGCCTCTCCTCCGCCAATCGCCTGTTGCTGATCGGGATATTGACTTTGAGGTGGTATGCGTTGATCGCTCATTTTTACGTTCAGTTATTGAAGAAACGGGTCGCCAAAACGGCAATAAGAGTTAAGCTTGAAAGAATAATCGGCATCACACGATAGGCGTTATCACTCTGTGCGATTTTACCGTTAACCGGTGATACATAAATAATGTCTCCCGAATGAAGGTAATAATAGGGCGCATTGAAGAGATCCCGTTGGGTCAGGTCAATGTCGATGTATTTTTTCTCGCCGTTTTCTTCACGTATCAGGGTAATATTTTTTCTGTTCGCGAATATATTCAGATCTCCTGCCATACCGATAGCTTCGGGCAGTGTAATCTTTTCATTCGTTACACTGTACATACCGGGGCGATTCACCTCGCCAAGGATCGTCACCTTGAAGTTCTCTATATAAATACGAACGGAAGGAAATTGGAGGAACTTCTCGAGACGGTTGGTAATCGTGTCTTTCGCTACACTGGTTGAAAGACCAGCGACTTTTACCTTTCCGATCAGTGGAATTTCAATTGTACCAGATGCGTCCACCAAATAACCGATGTCGGTACGCGTAGTGAAGGACGTATTCGTGGTTTGTTCGTTCCGTTCTAAAGGGGCAATAGCATTGAAGAATGCGCTGGCTTCCGGACTCAGACTGCTCACATAAATAGAGAGTATATCATTGGTTTGAATCTGGTATTCATACACAGGGGGCAGCACCTTGTTCCGGTCCTGAAAATTGGGATAAACAACTCTCCTTTCTGCCCGTGTCGAATCCCTGGGTTGGAAGTACGCCACATCCTCAAGATGACGGCATCCGGAAAGCCCAACTACCAATAACGCAATGATGTATGTCAATTTCCTCATATCCACAAAGATAGATATTCGATCGGTTTTCTCCGGCCGGAATTTATCCTGTTCTATTACGAAATTCACAGCTATTTGTTGCATTTTCTCCTCTGTTGGGCAACAGAAATTCTATTTGTGTGAATAGCGTGTTTTTATTGGCAAATTAAATCCGATTGCGGCGAAGGTCGATTATTGAAGAACTTCTGATAAACTTCATTTGCGACACAACCCCGTTTATTCTAATTTTATACCCCGATAAAAAGAATAGAAAATCCGATGAGTCAAAACGTTGCTTCAGAAGACCTTGCACGTCGCGAAGCTGAATTTCAGGCCAAAATCGATGCCGGACAAGTGATCGAACCCAAGGATTGGATGCCGGAAAGGTATCGCAAACAATTGCTCCGAATGATGTCGCAACATGCTCATTCAGAGGTTGTTGGAATGCTTCCGGAAGGGAACTGGCTCACCCGCGCCCCCAGTTTGATGCGGAAAGCGGTGCTGCTGGCCAAGATTCAGGATGAAGCCGGTCACGGACTCTATATCTATTCCGGCGCTGAAACCCTCGGCATGAATCGTTCGGAAATGATCGACCAGTTGTTGAGTGGTCAGGCTAAATATTCCAGCATCTTTAATTATCCAACCCTGAACTGGGCCGACATGGGCGCTGTGGGTTGGCTGGTAGACGGTGCCGCAATCGTGAATCAAACCGTCCTGGCGAAATGTTCGTACGGACCTTATTCACGTGCGATGATCCGTATCTGCAAGGAAGAAAATTTCCATAATAAACAAGGCTATCAGATCATGGCCTATATGATGCGCGGTAACAAAGCGCAGCAGGAGATGGCACAGGATGCGATGAACCGTTTCTGGTGGCCGGCTCTGATGATGTTCGGTCCTTCGGATAAAGATTCGCCCAACTCCGGCGATCTCATGAAATGGAAAGTGAAGCTGCAGTCGAACGACGATCTGCGCCAGCGTTTCATCGACCGCACGGTTCCACAGGCAGAAGCGATTGGTCTCACGATTCCTGACCCTGAACTGAAATGGAATCCGCAAACCCGTCATTACGATCATGGTGAAATCAACTGGGCCGAATTCTACGAAGTCATCAACGGCAATGGGCCTTGCAATAAACTGCGGATGAAACAACGCCGCGATGCCCATGAAAACGGCACCTGGGTGCGTGAAGCTGCTGTAGCCTACGCGAAAAAGAAATCGGCGAAAGCCTGAGTAAAGTCATTCGGCGAAGAGGAGAAAGTGCAGAAGCTTTCCTTTTCTTTGCCATCTTAAAATTAACAGTTGAATACCTCTTCATACAATGTCTGAACAACATCAATGGCCATCCTGGGAAGTATTTACCCAGAAACAAAGCGGAGATCCGCACGAACATGCCGGTAATGTACATGCTCCCGATGCGGAAATGGCACTCCTGAACGCACGCGACATATATGGTCGCCGTCAGGAAGCCGTGAATATGTGGGTGGTGCCTACCGACGCGATTGTAGCGTCAACTCCGGAAGATATGGGCCCGTTTTTCGATCCGGCAAACGATAAAATGTATCGCTGGCCCAATTATTTCAAAACGCCCGACGGCATCAAGCAGATCTGAGCATGACAACGAACGAGGCTTTATATACATATTGTGTGCGGCTGGCCGATAATGCCGTGATCCTCGCACAGCGGATGTGCGAGTGGTGCGGTCACGGACCAATTCTCGAGGAAGATATTGCGATGAGCAATATGGGACTTGATCTCATCGGACAAGCCCGCGGGTTTTACACCTATGCGGCAACGTTAGAAGGGAAAGACCGTACGGAAGATGATATCGCTTACCACCGCAATGAACGTGAGTTCACCAACCGTTGTTTGGTAGAGCAGCCGAACGGCGATTTCGGTGTGACCATGATGCGTTCGTTTTTATACGGCGCACAGGCGTATCTGCAGTTCCGCGCGCTGGTGAAGTCGAAGGATGAAACCATTGCTGGATTGGCCGAGAAGTCGCTCAAGGAAGTGACCTATCACGTGCGTCACAGCAGCGACTGGGTCATCCGTCTGGGAGATGGTACCGATGAGTCGCACCGCAGAATTCAGGAAGCCCTCAACGACCTCTGGCATTTTACCGATGAACTTTTTGAAATGGACGAAGTAGATGCCTTGCTCATCAAAGAAGGTATCGCTTGTGATATTTCTGCACAGCGGGTGGAGTGGGATGCTATGGTGAAGGAAGTGATGGAGAAGGCTACACTGACAATTCCTGCGAACAAAGGTTATCAGGCCTCCGGAGGCATGAAAGGTAAACATACCGAACACCTCGGACATTTACTTTCTGAAATGCAGATCCTGCCGCGTACGTACCCCGATGCGAAGTGGTAACAATCGAATAAAATGATTCCTGCTGAGGCGAAGAAATCCCGGTTATGGGACGTGCTGAATGAAGTACCCGATCCCGAGGTGCCGGCGATCAGTATCGTTGAACTGGGTGTGGTGCGTGAGATCATCGAAAACGGGAATGATGTGGAAGTAGTGATGACTCCCACGTATTCCGGTTGTCCTGCTATGAAGATGATGGAAGATGCGGTACGCGAACGCCTCACAGAAGACGGTCTTTCGGTAACGATCCGTGTGGTGTACAAGCCGGCCTGGACAACCGAATGGCTCAGCGAAGAAACCCGCGAAAAGCTCCGCGCTTACGGTATCGCACCTCCGCCAAAACTTACCTTTGAACATTTGCATCCGCTTTCGAAGCCAAAGCAGGATGAAATCGCCTGTCCTTTCTGTGCTTCAAAAAACACTTCGCTCACGAGTCAGTTTGGTTCTACCGCTTGCAAAGCTTTGTATTACTGCGATAGTTGCCACCAGCCGTTCGAGCTGTTCAAGTGTCATTGAGAATTTTTAGTTCATCCTTGCGATATCTCTGAACAGTCTGCTCCAGGGCGTGACGCCATATTTTTTTCCAAGCCGCACGATGATGATATTCTTTTCGGGATAAACATAGATGAATTGTCCGAGATGTCCTTCCGCGAAAAAGTCTCCCGCTGGTTTGATGACATACGGCGTTTCTTTGGGTGGTTTTCCAATCTGGAAGTTGGCGCGGGAATACGTACCGGTTAACTGCGTACTGTCGCGGTATTCGGCGAAATCGCGGGTATGCCACCATTGGTAGGAGTAGAGGTAGTAATTTCGGTAATCCTTCAACGTTACCGAGGAATCGACCCAGGCTTCGCTCACGATTTGTTGGCCGTTCCAGTTTCCTTTGTTGAGATAGAGCCGGCCGAATTTGGCGAAGTCGATGGCTCGCGCATTGATGCAGCAAAAGCCCTTGGCCATCTGATGCTTCTTGCTGTCCACGCTCCATGAGGTGGGCGACTCCATGCCCAGCGGCTGCCAGATTTTCTCCTGCAGATATTGGGCAAGCGGCTTTCCGGTAGCACGTTCCACAATCCAGCCGAGTAACTGCGTGTTGATGCTGAGGTAATTGAATTCCTCATCCGGACCGGATTCGAGGGGTTGATTGATCAGGTATTTTTTCAGGTTGCGGCCGTAGTAATACTTGGCAGCATCTCCGAAGGGATTTACATACGACTCGTTGAACTTAATCCCCGACCGCATCTGCAGCAGGTGCTCAATGGTGATCTTTTTATAGCCCGGATCTTTTAATTCGGGGAGATAGTTGGTGATAGGGTCGTGGATGGATTTGATCTTTCCTTCATCAATGGCAATACCGATGAGCGCACTTACAAACGACTTGGCGGCCGAGAAGGAGGGAACCACATCGCTGCTGTCGTAGTGGTTGAAGTATTTCTCGTAGAGAATGGAGTCGTTGCGGATGATGAGGAAGGCTACGGTCCCGTCTTTTTCGATGCGGTCTTCGAAGGGCAGACTATCATTTTTGTAGTGAATATATTTCGGCAGCCGTAACGTTTGGGCATTACCGTCCTTGAAATAAAACGGTGTAGCCGATGCAGCGACCGGTTGCGAAGGGAATTTTTTATGATCGCGGATATCGGCAAAGTTCCAGATGAAAAAACGTCCCACGTGACAGGAACTGAGCGACAGGAGGAGGAGCAGGAGCAGGCTTCGTTGTTTCATAGATCAATGGTACACCGAAAATACGGGAAAGAGATCATTCACAGAAATCCCGCACGGAAATTATCGCCGTATCACCATCGTCCGCCGTTGTTCGTTGCCGGGGTACTCAATGGTCACCATCAGCAGACCGGCACCTTCCGTGAGTGAAAATTCCGAAGCCCGCGTTTCGGTGGATGTGATTTCGCGTCCCGAAGTATCCGACACCCGCACCCGGCAATTTTCTTTCTTTTCATTCGGGAAACGCACCACGCAATCGGTGCAAGGGTTGGGGATCACCAGGATCTCTCCCGCGGTAATCACATAGTGCAAAATGGATTTTACGGACGACTTAAGTCCGAACCCGCCGATGCTCAGCCGGTAGTAATTCAGCCGGTTGGCCAGCGGACTCACGTCCAGGTAGCTGTACGTTTCATCGGCTCCGGGACTCCCGCAAACACCGGGGTACTCGTAGATCTCTCCGAAATTAACGCCATCGCCGGAACGTTCAATGCTGACTCCGGTACATTGAATGCCGCCTCGTACGGTAAACGAAATCGTAATTCCGGCCGGAGTGCTCTGCAGGTAAAAAGCATTGAACAAGGTATCTCCCGCCTCCTGACTAAAGGCCTTCGTGGCTAGCGCTATTAGTAAAAGGGGCATTAAAAGCTGTTTCATTAAAGATTCCTGTTTAGCCACTGATAACGCTGATAGTTATGATTTATTATGATAAATTGAATCATAACAAATCATAATTATCTTAATCCATCTGCGGCCGATTTAAATGTTAAAATTAAGATTTATTTTCTCTCAGAAGTGTTTCGATATTTTTTAAGGTAGCCGCCATTTCTTCGAGGTGATTTTTTTGTCCCGCTGTGCTCCGGCTTTGGATGATCCGCTGCCGTTGCTCAAGGACTTCTTTCCGGAAATACGGCGCATCAATAATACCAATCAACGACATCTGATTTCCCTGATGCATGGCTTGTCCTGCCGTTTCCACTCGGATAATAGTGAGATGCAACGCCCGGAGCAATGGCCCTTCTACGAACGTGAGATCCTGGATATTTTCCAGTGGAATCGTTTTCTCCACCTGGAAGAGCAGCCCTTTTTTGAAACGGAGATTGCGTTCGGTCAGTTCACATTCCAGTTTGGCGAAATAATGTTTGCTATACCATTGTCCGACTCCAAGAAACCAAATGATCAGCAAGGGAATACCGATAATGGTGATCAACATGAAAAAAGCAACATATAATAAGATGTAGGTCTTGATGATCGGATTAAAGGTGGCCGTGAAGAGGGTTTTGTTCTGTTCCATGGTGATGATGAATGCATCGAAAATAGAAAATTATCTGCCTTGTCAAGGTTAGTTTGTCGATTGGGAAATGGGTGTTTAAAGGTCAGCAACGAACGCAGCGTACAAGCAGCGATCGTGAGCAAAAAAAAAGGCCGGATTTCTCCAGCCCATCTATGTTCCTGTTTAGCCACTGATAACGCAGATAATTATGATTTATTATGATAAATCAAATCATAACAAATCATAATTATCATAATAAATCTGCGGCTAATCAGGTGTCTTACATGTTGGCAATAATCTCATCCCCGAACTCGGAGCACTTGAGCTTGGTTGCACCTTTCATCAAACGCTCGAAATCGTAGGTGACACGCTTCTTCTTGATGCTGCGCTCTATGCCTTTTACGATCAGTTTCGCTGCGCGATCCCAGCCCATGTACTCGAGCATCATCACGCCGGAGAGGATCACTGAGGAAGGATTCACCATGTCTTTGCCGGCATATTTCGGTGCCGTGCCATGTGTTGCTTCGAATATGGCATGTCCGCTGAGGTAATTGATATTCGCTCCCGGAGCAATACCGATTCCGCCCACTTGTGCTGCGAGTGCATCGGATACATAGTCGCCGTTCAGGTTCAGCGTTGCGATCACATCATACTCGGCAGGACGCAATAAAATCTGCTGCAGGAACGCATCGGCAATCACATCTTTTACGATCAGCTTGCCCGCTGCTACCGCTGCTGTCTGCGCTTCGTTGGCGGCTGCTTCACCTTTCTCTTCCTTGATCTTATCGTACTGCGCCCAGGTGAAAACACGATCGCCGTATTCGCGCTCAGCCAGTGCATAACTCCAGTCCTTGAACTTACCTTCGGTAAATTTCATGATGTTACCCTTATGCACGAGCGTTAACGAGGTATGCTTGTACTTGAAGCAATGCTCCAGTGCAGCACGCACCAGACGCTCTGTACCCTCTGTAGAAACCGGCTTGATACCGAGCGAAGAGGTCTTCGGGAAACGGATTTTCTTCACGCCCATTTCGTTCTCGAGGAAATTCAGGAGTTTCTCTACTTCCGGAGTGCCCGCCATGTATTCAATACCGGCGTAGATATCTTCGGTGTTCTCGCGGAAGATGGTCATATTCACCAGTCCCGGCTCTTTCACCGGACTCGGCACACCTCTGAACCATCTTACCGGACGGATACAAGCGTACAGGTCGAGTTGCTGGCGCAGCGCCACGTTGAGCGAACGGATACCACCGCCTACGGGAGTAGTCAGCGGACCCTTGATCGCCACTTTATATTCGTCGATCACATCGAGTGTTTCCTGAGGAAGCCAGTTGCCGGTTTTATTGAAGGCCTTTTCGCCCGCCAGCACTTCTCTCCAGATGATCTTACGTTTTCCTTTGAAGGCCTTTTCAACGGCCGCATCGAGCACCCGAACGGAAGCTGCCCAGATATCCGGACCCGTGCCATCGCCTTCGATGAAAGGAATTACGGGATCGTTTGGAACTTTCAGCTTGCCATTCTTGATGGTGATTTTTGAACCTGTCATGGTATTTGATATGGGAGGTTTGTTGTGATTTTGTCGAGTGGCGAAAGTACTAAGAAGCGTAGGTTTAAAAAAGCACTTCGGTGCGGTGTCGGGCTTGAATATGGCCAATTCAGCAGGAAATTCCCGCTATTTATTCACCATTTGCTGTCCGGCTGTTGAAAACCCTCTCCGCCCGCGCACACTGAGCAAGGTCGCCCCGGCAGGTTCACGGGCATTCCCTACCTTCGTGCGGCAATAAAACCACTATGTCATCCATCCTTTCAACTACGGTAGGCGGTGTGCGTATCCTCACCCTCAATCGTCCCGAAAAATTCAATTCCTTCAACCGCGAAATGGCCCTGCTGATGCAACAGGAACTCGACGCTGCGGCCAATGATAAAGCAGTGCGCGCGGTCCTCATCACCGGAACGGGCAAGGCTTTTTGTGCCGGACAGGATCTGGCAGAAGCCATCGATCCAAACGGATTGGGCATACAAACCATCGTTCGCGAACACTATAATCCCATCGTGGAGAAAATCCGCAAGATGGAGAAGCCGGTCGTAGCTGCGGTGAACGGAGTCGCTGCCGGAGCCGGTGCCAACCTGGCCTTCGCCTGCGACATCGCCATCAGCGCAGAGAGTGTGAGCTTCATTCAGGCCTTCAGTAAAATCGGACTCGTACCCGATACCGGCGGAACATTCTTCCTGCCACGGATGATCGGTTTTCAGCGGGCGATGGCACTGATGATGCTGGGAGATAAGGTAAGTGCGACAGATGCTTTGGCCATGGGCATGCTCTACAAAGTAGTGCCGGATGCAAATCTTCAGGAAGAAGCACTGAAGACCGCCACCCTGTTAGCCGAAATGCCGACTCGCGGTCTCGCCTATACGAAAATGCTGTTGAACGAAAGCATGAACAATAATCTCCAACAGCAACTTCAGGCCGAAGAAAAATACCAGGCAGCGGCCGGCGAAACCTACGACTACAAAGAAGGTGTAGCAGCCTTCCTCGAGAAAAGAAAACCCGTTTTCAAAGGAGAATAAAATGTTTAACCAGGACAGTAAGATCGGCGTCATCGGTGCGGGCGCCATGGGAGCGGGCATCGCGCAGGTGGCAGCCACAGCAGGACATACAGTATACCTCTTCGACAGTCGCCACGACGCTGCCGCGCAGGCCCTCGAAGCCATGAGTAAATCGCTGCAGAAGCTCGAAGAGAAAGGCAAAATAGAGCAGGGGATGGGGAAAGTGCTCACGTCGCGGATCCATGCGGTCCCCAGCCTCGACGCCATGGATGATGCCGCGCTGGTGATCGAAGCAATCGTAGAGCATCTTCCCGTCAAGCAGGAAGTATTTGCCAAACTGGAGTCGGTCGTGAGCGCGGACTGTATCATCGCCACCAATACCTCTTCCCTCAGTGTTACTGCCATTGCTTCCGCCTGCAAGAAAGCCGAACGTGTGATCGGACTGCATTTTTTCAATCCCGCCACGCTGATGCCGCTGGTAGAAGTTATTCCCGCCGTGCAGACTGCTGCGCATCTGCCTGCCGCCTGTGTGGAGCTCATGAATAGCTGGAAGAAAGTGCCCGTGATTGCGAAGGACACGCCCGGGTTTATTGTAAACCGTCTGGCCAGATCGTTTTATGGAGAGTCCATCAAGATCTACGAAGAAGGCATGGCCGACATGCCCACCATCGACTGGGCTTTGAAAACGTTTGGTGGCTTCCGCATGGGACCCTTCGAGCTCATGGACCTCATCGGCAACGACGTCAATTACACCGTCACCGAAACCGTATGGACGCAGATGTACTATGATCCGCGGTATCGACCCTCGCTCACGCAGAAGAAAATGGTAGAATCGAAACGATTTGGACGGAAGTCGGGCAGAGGCTACTACGACTACAGCGAAGGAGCGGTGAATCCCGCACCCACCGAAGATCCCGTTCTCGGCCAGGCCATTTTCGACCGTGTCATTGCCATGCTCATCAACGAAGCCGCCGACGCCTTATTCCTCCGCATCGCCACCCCCGCAGAACTCGACCTCGCCATGACCAAGGGCGTTAACTACCCCAAAGGTCTACTGCAATGGTGTGATGAGATAGGGGCGGGGGAGATTTTGCGCCGCATGGACGAGCTCTATGATCGTTTTAGAGATGACCGGTATAGGGCGAGTGTGGGGTTGAGGTTTAAGGTTTAAGGTTTAAGGTTCAAGGTTCAAGGGTTACGAGGTTGCCGGGTCTCTAAGTGCTTGCGCCCTGTCCCGCAATGTGCACTCCGTGCAAGTTGCGGGAGAAGCCTCAGGGTTTCAGAGTTTCAGAGGTGCAGAGCGCTTGCGTCCCGAGCGAAGCATATCCCATATGTAGTATCAATCATATCCGTCTATCCTAGTATTAAATCTGTAGCTATAATAGATGCTCCTAGGGGTAATAATACCCCCCCCTAAAAATACCCCCATAAAAATAGCCCCCTCTAAAATTTGGAGGTGAATGGGTTGAAGGGTAGATTTGTTATTACGTTAGAAATAATTGACTGAATCACTTTAGTGAATGAAAATTTAATAAAGAAAGAATAAGTAATAAAAGCATTATTGATTGGTTATTTAAGGTTAAATAATTGATAGTATAAAGTCAATCTAAAACAATGGGAAATGGAACATATTCTTAAAAGTTGGAGCAATTTCTTTCGATTCCTGATAGGGGTTGGATTTATCTTTGTTTTGATATTAATTGTATTTAATAAAATTTCAGATAATACTGAGTTCAACGTTGATTACAATACTGATAAAACTTTAATAACCATTATTGATAAGAAGAATGTTATTGCAAATTCAGTATTGCCAGCATGCGACTGCTGGGCTAATACCGGGATTGAAATTCGACCCGATGAGGAATTTGAAATTAAAGTAAGTGGTAAAATACATACTGCAATGGATAAAATGATCAAAGACGCAGAAGACGATAAAAAGCCTAAGTTTCGTTGGGTCGGACCAGAAGGTGATAAAAATTTCAGAATACGGGATAATTTGAGATATTATAGATCTGACAGCTTACGAAAAACGTTGTTGCTTTCTCAAAGAGCAAATCTTGGACAGGTTTTGTTTTATTTTCAAAAGAATTCAATGAAACCTTCGTGTGAATTAGGGCTTTCCTTTTTTTTACCTGATTCAGTTGAAGTATATGATGTAGAAAAAGGGCTGAAAGGAAAAAATGATTCAAAATCCACATGGTATGTATGGGCTACAGTAAATGATATGCTAATCAGGGATTTTAATAGCGAAACTGCATTATTAGCATATTGTGGTGGTGCGATTGAAGACACTTTGGATAGGAAAATTAAGCAATGGGAAGTTTTAGCGCGTGAAAATTATAACAAGATTTGGTACGATGATAATTTTGGAAGTTTTGTTGTCAGCGCAAAAATTTTGAAACCAAATCATTTTTGGAACTTTTGGTGAATCATCTTTATCCTGATCCTGAAGATTTTAGGCCCCCAAGAGTTAAAAAAGCGTCTGGAGAGATGTTTTTTCTCACTTTCAGCCCTGTGGCGCACTATTGAGCGTATTATAACCAGCAAAATTAATTATCCCTATAAGCCATCATGGAGCCTAATAGCTTAAAGACGAATTCTTATATTTGTTTTTGCACGAACTGCCGTTATGCACAAATTAAAGAATAAGAACCATTTAAATTCAATTAAAATGAAAAGACAAATCTTAACATCATTTGCTGTTGCTTTGACAACTTTATGTTTCGGACAGACCGATACAATTTTTTCAAACAATGAGAAAATTCCTTGTTCAGTAAAGGAAATTACACCTGAAGCAGTGAAATACACATACCCAGGAGAAGAATTAGTTAACTCTATCTATAAAAATTCTGTTCAAAAAATTATTTTCAAAAGTGGAAGAGTTCAAACATTTGCTGAAGCAACATCATTCAAAAAAATTAGCGGAGTTGATGACTTTGAAAATGTTACTATAACTCAAGTAGAAAGTGAAGTAAAAGGATTATTTAAAATTGGAGATGTAAGTTCAAAAGCAAAGGGCACAACAACACTTTCTAATCAAGAAAGAGTTAAAGAACGTGCGTATCGTAAAATGAAAATTGTTGCGGCTATGATGGGTGCAAATATTATCTATTTGACAAATCAAAGAACTGAAGGCAATAAAATGGGTGGGTACTATCAATCAGGCTCAACCGCAGAAACTAACTTGACTGGCGTAGCTTACACTAATCAATTGCCAAGTATTGACGAGTTTAAAAAATTAATCAATGAGAAAAGGAATTTTACTGCTGTTCAAGAAGCAAAATTGTGGAGTAGTGCAAGTGATATGACAAAGACAGTCATTCAAAGCAATTTTGTCATAAATAATATTACAAATGAAAATGGAATAATTATGATTAATGGTGAACTACAAGGTGAATCGAAATATAAAACCTTTAGAGTTGTTTCATTTGATAAGGATTATTTCAATGTTTACTATGAAGATAAAAGTACAGCTTATAATATTAAAATTAAAATATAATCTGTGCATAACAACTAAGGTTTCGTTGCGTGCGAAGCACGAACGATGAAACCCCTGTTGCACGGAATCCCGCAAGAGTGGGGCCACTTTATGGAGAATGAATACGACTTGGACGTTTAATCGGAGTAGGAAGCTTCGGAGTATTCGGAAAGTTTTTGCAGAAAGGCTGGTCATTTGTTTCTGTCGATGATCTGATGTGATGCGTTTAGCCTGAAAATTTAAATTTAGTGCAATAGAAGTTCAGCCTGCGGGGCAGGTGATTAGAAATTCCGGTGAAGTTGAACCCATATTCCGATGAAGCTGAACCTTTGGTCAACTTTCCTTATTGAGTAATTGAATGATAATGAGTTCGGGATTATATTTCTGGTATAAAACTTTGTCCGGGTTTTAGGCCTTTTAGGCTCCCAAGTTCTAAAAATGCGCCTGGATATGTATTTTTTTTGTCGTTTTTAGCCTTGGGGCGCACTTTTGAGGGGATTACAATAAACGAAAAATTAACTTCCTGTAAGCTATCATGGAGCGTAATAGGTTTACAGCGAAATCTTATATTTGTTTTTGCACGAACTGCCGTTGGCAGCCATGCAAAAAAAAGACTGCTATCGACAAAGCATTAGTATTTAGACAAAACCGACCTTAAAATTTGTATTTTTGAGACCTAAATGGCAGACAAAGCATACATAACATCAAATGTTCTAAAATGGGCAAGAGAATCGGCAAAAATGACCGAAGAAAATGCTGCTGCCAAAGTTTCTGTGACAGTTGACAAATTAAAAGAGTGGGAAGCTGGGACAAATCTACCGACAATAAGACAAGCGCAAGCTCTTGCTAAAGCCTATAAAAGACCTTTTGCATTATTCTTTTTGCCAGAAGTTCCTCGTGACTTTCAGCCGCTACAAGACTTTAGAAAATCAGGCTCAAAAAATCTGACAACATCTTCAATTTTTATCATCAGAGAAATCCAACAAAAGCAAGCCTGGATAAGTGATGTGTATTCAGAAAATCAAGTAGACAAATTAGCTTTTATAGGCCGCTTTTCAATAAGAGACAACCCTCAAGCTGTAGCAAATGACATTCTTGAAACATTAAAAATAAATCCTGCGTCCTACAAGACAGAAAATCCTATTAAAGAGTGGATTGATGCAGCAGAAACGAATGGCATTTTTGTTTCAAGAACAAGTTTTATTCACTCAAGACTTAAACTAGATTCGGAAGAGTTGCAAGGTTTTGCAATTGCTGACCCACATGCACCATTCGTTTTTCTAAACTCGGACGATTGGAATGCACCACAATTATTTACACTTGTTCATGAGTTAGCTCATATTTGGATAGCTGAAACAGGTATCTCAAATGAAGTTGAACCCGACATAAAACACAAAGAAAAATTTCATCCGGTAGAATTATTCTGCAACGAAGTTGCAGCAAATGCCTTAATGCCCAAAGAAATTGTTTTAAGTTTTAATTCAAAATCTTTTCAGACTTCTAAAGATGTTTCCAGGGAAGCAAAGCAATTAGGTGTCAGTTCATTTGCCCTCTTAGTTCGTGCATTGAATCTTAATATTATTTCGACACCGATATATCAGAAATTAAAAAAGCAAGCTGACATTGATTATGCGGAGTATTTGAAAAGAGAAGCAGAAAAAAAAGCCAAACAAAAAGAAAAGGAAAAATCAGGTGGACCGAATTACTTTTTGTTACAACTTAACCGAAACAGCAGACTATTCACACAAACTGTTTTAGATGCATTTCATGGCGGCTTTATCGAGCCTACATTAGCAAGTAATCTGTTAAATGTCCAAGTAAATAAGTTTTCAAAACTTGAATCACAATTATTTAGATGAGCACGAAGGCTAACAAATATTGTTTGGATGCCAATGTGTTAATTCAAGCATGGCAAAAATACTACAACCCAAAATTTTGCCCTGATTATTGGAAAATTTTAACTAAACTCGGAAAAAACGGAAAGATTTTTATTCCTGAATTGGTTTACGAAGAAATCATTCGGACAGAAGACGACCTCTCAAAATGGTTGAAAGGGAGTAAAATTCCAATCCATAAAATTAGCGAACCCGTTACAATACACATTCGTAAAATTTTAGAAGATTATCCGCTGTTAGTTGATAATACAAAAGCTCGTTCATTAGCTGACCCTTGGGTTATTGCTCACGCTTTACACGAAAATGCGACTATAGTTACCAAAGAAGAAAAGGTAACCGCTTTAAACTCGAATAAAATAAAAATACCCAACATTTGTGACAACATGGGAATTAGATGGATAAACGACTTCCAGTTTATTGACGAGTTAGACATTAAATTTCAATGTTCCTTGACCTAATTAACGGCAGAAAAGAAGCTCGAGCAGCTAACAGGCGTTTGGCTCAATGGCGGGTGACGTGGTTTATTAAACTTTCTACCTCGCATCAACTTTTGTGGTTTATTGACAGTTTTGAGCTCCCCTGCCTTACGGTAGGCAGGGAAACCCGCCCAAACGCAAAGCCCCAAACCGTTTGTGACTTGAATCACTCATCCTGAAAGATATGCGAATGCTCTTTGACTGATGGATGAATTTGAGAAATATTCAAAAGGCCTTCCGGAAACGCTCTTCCGGGGGAGGTGTCAAACCACATTTCGATAAACTCAATGACTGCCCCATGCTTCTGTTATCGGAAACGGTATAGAGCGATGGGGGTTAAAAGGACTGAATAAATCTGTTCCGGTACAACCGAGGTGAGTTGAATTCCGGCTATGGCATTCGGTGGTACAAAATCCTGCACCCTTTGCCTATTGGAAATTGTGTCTATTAAGACTAACTTAGTCAACCGATTTAGAAACATGAAGAGCCGTGTGAATCGAGAGGTTCACGTACGGTTTCCTGCCTGCCGTAAGGTAGGTGTGGGAAGGCGAGGGTGTAATTCCCTTGCCTGACACGATTATGCGGCAACCATAAAACAAATTAATGTAATTAATAATTGTTTTATTTAAGACTACTTTATTTTGATTACACTTTTAATAAGTAGGTTTACCTGCCACTCATTAGTAGCTTTAATAAATCTATTCCTTGCAACATTTTAGGAGAAATAACACCCCAACAGAAAGAACTGATTTCGCTCCAATGCTTAACTAATTCCTCCGTGATTTGATAAAGCGTAAAAATTGACGTAATAGCTAAGAGCCATTCTTTTTGCCAGATCTTCCATGAAGGTATTTGTTTATTCTGAATTTTCTTTATTAATTCATTACCTGCATAAATCAAGGCCTGCTTTAATTCATTGCTAAATCTTTCGCTTTCGGCAATCTTAATATTCATCAAATAGTGATAGGATAGTATTTGCTGTTGTTCATTCTCAGTTATATCCGTTTTTCTCGTATCATCAGAATTGAAATAGCTTAGATAACGTTGATATGTTTCTTGGGTAAATCCTCTTTCAATAATACGTAACCAATCCGAAAAACGATCAAATACATCGGAGCCATCCATTCTCTTCTTACTCTCCATTATTGTTTTGTAGTTATAACTGATTGGAAAATATTGCACATCAATTGAATCTTCCCTAAATACTTTAAACTTAAAAAAATACTTAGAGTTAAGTTTACACTCTATTTTCCAAGTAGGAATTTCTCGACTATCATATGTAATAATCGGTGGTTCAAAATCGATTATATTTAACCTGTGCTTTTCTGTGTTTATTCGTCCAAACAAACCAAGAGCAATTTGTTTTGCAGTTATAGTCCGATCCATATTTCAAAAATATTAAAAATATATAGGTTTTTTAACGAGCATCACACTGCCAAAAGTAAATTATTTATTAACACGGTTTGCACCTAACATCTAAGGTTTCGTTGCGGTCGCAGCCCGAACGATGAAACCCCAGCCTTCCGGCAGGTTTATCTGCCGTCAGGCAGGCAGGCTTGTTGCATCCCATTGAAGTTTCAACAGGACAGGCTCAGCCCCCTTCGCGGAGCGGCTTTGTGGGATGAATTAAATTTGGAACGTGTGCTGAGTAAGTAAACTTAGGTGTATCAATAAAGCTATTGAGAAAAGTCTAATGACAAATAATTAAACCGGTTTAATTCAAAACCCCCATGCACCCAATCCGCATCATCTTTCTGCTCGTGCTAATTTCAATCGTCCTTCATACCCTCGTCCAATATGCCTTGGCAAGATCAGCAAGCTTCGAATTTTTGCAGGAATCACGGCATTGGTTTATCATTTCGACGATGTTGGTTTTCCTTGTTGGCTGCTATTTTATCCTCCGGCGCTGGAATGGGAGTATTCGTCCACCTTTTATTCAATCATGGTTAATCATGTTTTTTGTTCAGGTATTTACCATTGTCTTTTTGTCGGTAATCAATCTTCCTTCCGCATTTCAATAATCTTCGTCCGGTATTTTGCCGGATCCATCCGCCATTGCCATTCAGTTTGATCCGGCAGATTTCATCCTCAAAACCTTGATTTTTGCGGTAATACTGCCTTTGATTAGCCTGATGCCGTTGTTTCTGCTGGATAAGAGGGTATAGAGGGCTGCACGAAAAATTAATGATTTATTTCCCTTGTCTGGGTTGGTTCGCCCTATTAGATCCATTTTGCTTTGAATAAAGATTAGTAAAATCCTTATATTTGTAATATGAATCTGGATAGCTCAAGAATAGAAGTAATTAAAGAATACTTTAGTACACGCCCTGTTCTGAAGGCTTATTTATTTGGATCATTTGCAAGGGGGCAAGCAGATAATAGTAGTGATATAGATATACTTGTAGATTTAGATTATTCGCAAAGAATTGGTTTAGGATTCGTTCAAATGCAATTAGACCTGGAACGAATGCTGAATGCCAAAGTTGATTTAGTTTCTTCAAATGGCTTATCCCAATATATCAAAACTCACGTTGATAACGAAAAACAATTGATTTATGCGAGGCCGGTTAGGTGATTAAGCTCGACTTAGCCATATTCTGGATGCCATTGTCGAAATTTAAGCTTATTTAGCCGACGCTAATTTCGAATCATTCCAGAATAATTCCATGATGCGTTTTGCTTGTATTAAACAAATGGAAATTGTTGGTGAAGCAAGTAGACATATTTCGGATGAAATAAAACTTCAATTCTCAGATATTGAATGGAGCCAGATTAATGGAATGAGAAATATTTTTGTTCATGAGTATTTTGGAATTGATACAAAGTTGGTTTGGGATATTATCAAACATGATTTACCGGATTTAAAGCTTAAGGTTCTCGCCATCATTAGTACGCTATAGTGTAATGAAATGCGGCTTCATGAGCGGGATCCTGGCATAACTAAAATCTCCTGGCACATCTTAAAGTAGAAGCTTGCAGCTTGTAGCCTTGCAGCCTGATCCCGCAGCTAGCTGCGGGACTGTAGCCTGTAGCCTTGCTGCCTGTAGCCATGCCGCCTGAAGCATCTATAACCTATAACCTATAACCTATAATCCTGAGGTTCCCTACGGTCAATCAGTCCCGCATTATCAGAATGTCAATGCGGGATCGGCTTCGCCTCAACCTATAACCTATAACCTATAACCTATAACTTGACTTTCCCCAATTGCCATCTTCCCATTTCTCCCTATCTTTATTTCATCGAACCCTTCCGGTGCTAATTCGGATGCGTATAGCTTCTGCATAGCATCAGGAAATAAACCTTAGATTCAACAAAGTATGAAAATGTTCTCTTTTCGATTGATGTTGCTCCTCGGCACTATGATAGCGCTGAGCGATTCCGCATTCGGACAACAGATCAATTGGGTGAAGCAGGCCGGTGGAGCAGGGTGGGATGAGGGAACTGCTGTCAAAACTGATCAGTATAAAAATGTGTACATCGCAGGTTTTTTCGAAAGCACCGTCGACTTTGATCCGGGTCCGGCTGTGTTTAATCTGACCTCCGTCAATAGCAGAAATGCCTTTGTTTTAAAGCTGGATTCTTTGGGGAATTTTATCTGGGCTTTGCAGTACGGTGATAGCGCGAGTTTGTATGAAAAGAGTGCGATGGGACTCGATGAATCGGGCAATATTTACATCACCAATTCTTTCCTGGGTACCGTAGATTTTGATCCGGGTCCGGGAACGTTTTTTATGACGAGCGTGGGCTGGGATATCAATAATTTCATCCTGAAACTGGATGGCAATGGTCATTTCATCTGGGCAAAGCAAATCAATGCGGTGCCATCGTCGTCATCGTCTTCACCGGTGCATAGTTATGCCATTGCGGTGGATGATTCCGGTTACCAATATCTCACCGGTTATTTCGATGGCACCGTCGATTTCGATCCGGGGACCGGTAATTTTTTGATGACAGCGTCGCTGTACAACGATATTTTCATTTGTAAGCTGGATTCTTCCGGTGATTTTGTCTGGGCCAAACAGTTCAGCAGCTATGGAGGCTCAGGATATGACATCGCTGTGGATGATTCAGGCAATGTGTACACCACCGGAACCATCGGCGGCACTACCGATTTTGATCCGGGACCGGGCGTTTATAATCTCACTACTTCGGTGGCCTTGCAATCGGAAATTTTCACCTGCAAGCTGAATGCGGCGGGAGATTTTGTATGGGCCAATGCGATGGGTTCGGGAGAAGGGCTGGCGCTTGCGATCGATGACAGAGGCCATACCTATTCCTGCGGATGGGCACCCTTGGGTTATACGTCCTTGCTCTATAAAATAGATGCACAGGGAAATCTCAGCTGGGGAAAAGATATAGGTGGTTCATACGTAGAGTCCATCGTCATTGATCCATCCGGGAATATTTACTCCACCGGAGCCTGTTACGGCACCAACGATTTCGATCCCGGACCAGGCGTGTTTAATCTCACGGGTGCAAATTCAGATACCTATATCAGCAAACTGGATTCGGCAGGCAACTTCGTCTGGGCAGGATTATTTACCTCGGCAGATCAGGTATATCCCAAAGCCATTACCGTTGATCATAGCGGTGACGTGTACACCACCGGTTTCTTTGGCAGCACAACCGATTTCGACCCATCGTCTTCTGTTTTTAATCTCACGGCCGTCCCTTTTAGTTATGATATCTACATTCATAAGCTGACAGGGAATATGACAACAGGCCTTCAGCAAAACGATTTCGCCAATGAATTCAAAATTTTCCCGAATCCAACAACCGGCAGTTTTGTGGTCGAACCTCCCAACGCAAGGGTTCAGAATTCTGAACCCTTGCAAAACCTGATTTTTTCTCTCCACGATCTATCAGGACGGAAAATTCAAATGGATACTATCATCACTCCCACACTCGCCGAATTCCATTTCAATGCAGAAGCCGGTCTCTATCTCCTTGAAATTACCGATCCATCCAATCGTAAAGCGATGGTGAAGGTGGTGAAAGAGTAGAAGAGCGCTTGCGCCCTGTCCCGCAATGTGCACTTCGTGCAACTTGCGGGAGAAGCCTCAGGGTAGAAGAGTGGAAGAGTAGAAGAGCGCTTGCGCCCTGAGCGAAGCCTCAGGGTAGAAGAGTAGAAGAGTGGAATAGTGGAAGAGTAGAAGAGTAGAAGAGTAGAAGAGTGGTCGAATTAATCACATTTTGATAAGAAAGGTGTAGATAATTGCACAGTTCTTAAATTCAAGTAGCGGTGATTGCTCAGTTCTGGTTTTGCAGGGATATGGTTATTCATGAAATGATGATCTTCTAATAGAGTATGAAAGCGCCTTCCTTTATCCCTTGATTTGCTGCTGGATGATCAGGGGCTTATTCATTACATGAGTTTTAATATCTTTGTTAATTACATTTTAATACATAGAAATGGAAGAGACCAAGGCACAAAAACCGAAATTCAATTTTTTCTATATCATCATCGGATTGATAACCGGCAGCAAAGTCATCAAGGATTTTGATTTCCAGACGATGACTTTCGCCAAACCCGCCATTGACACGATTTATCTGATCACCTTTGTGTTGATGGTGGTGTTAAGCATTAAGGCCTTCACGAAGCGATCCTGAGTTAATCCTCCAAAGCTTCCATCATACCGAAGGCCTCATGCAGCCTGCAGCCTTGCAGCCTTGCAGCCCTGAGGCTTCTCCCGCAAGTTGCACGAAGTGCACATTGCGGGACAGGACGCAAGCGCCTTGCGGCCTTGCAGCCTTGCAGCCTTGCGGCCTTACAGCCTTGCAGCCTTGCAGCCTTACAGCCTTGAGGCCTTGCAGCCTTGCAGCCTTGCAGCCTTGCGGCCTTGCGGCCTTGCAGCCTTGCGGCCTTGCAGCCTTGCAGCCTGCAGCTCACCCGACTCAACAGGAGTAATTATCTTTGCAAAAAAAATCTTTCTATGAAAATCGGTATCATCGGCTGTGGAAATCTCGGCATCGCATTGGCAAAAGGAATTCGTGCTCAAAACCCCGACCTGCAAATGGTCCTTTCGAAACGACATGCGGATACGATCATGCACCTGCAGGATCAATACACTAAGGTGACAGCCGACAATAAGGAGGTCCTCCGCGAATGTGATATGATCATCCTCGCGTTGAAGCCGTTTACGATTCTCGATTTTATACAGGAGCATGCATCCTCCTTCGATCCCGCTCGGCATACCATTGTATCGGTCGCTACCGGTATCCGTTTATCGGAGATCAGCAGTAAACTGGGACCGGGCAACTGGAGCCTCTTCCGGGCCATGCCCAATACCGGTGCTGCAGTAGGAGAGTCCATGACCGCACTTTCGTTCTCCGGCGATCCATTGCAGAAAGCCGGCGAAGTATCCACACTCTTCAATTGCATCGGCAAAACCATCATCATCGATGAAAACCTGATGGAATCTGCCACCATCCTCGGTGCCTGCGGTATTGCCTATGTGCTTCGTTTTATGCGTGCCATGATTCAAGGCGGAATTCAGGTGGGCTTCGATGCCAAAACTGCTACCACCATCGTGAGCCAGACCGTTAAAGGCGCCGCCGAACTCCTCATTAAAAACGGCAGCCACCCCGAAGAAGAAATCGACAAAGTAACCACCCCGAAAGGATGCACCATCGTCGGATTAAATGAAATGGAACATAGCGGATTCAGCTCTGCTTTGATCAAGGGCATCGTCACCTCCTTCGAAAAAATCGATCGCGGAAATTAAAATCATCGTAGGGACGCGTCGCGACCTCTCCTGCATAAAAGTCAACTGTCAACCTTAAACCTTAAACCTTAAACCTTAAACCTTAAACTTTTTCCTGTCCCGAATTTCATTTTTCATCTCATGACCGGTCCCGACCGGCCACTACCCATTTCGTACGGAAATCCCGCACGCTGCACACGTAACATGTGCGGGACGCGATCTGTCCTGCGTTTTCAACCTGTCCCGAATTACATTTTTCATCGCATGACCGGTCCCGACCCGTCCTGAATTTCATTTTTCATCTCATGTCCGGTCCCGACCTGTATTGAATTTCATTTTTCATGTCATGTCCGGTCCCGAAATGTCCTGCATAAATCGTCAACTGTCAACCGACTACTGTCAACCGACAACGGTCAACCGACAACTGTCAATTGTCAACCGTCAACCGTCAACCTAAAACCTAAAACCTATAACCTATAACCTATAACCTATAACCTATAACCTAAAACCTATAACCTATAACCTATAACCTATAACCTATAACCTAACACTTCCCAATTCTCAACCATTTTACCGGATAATCAGTTTTCAGGGGTTTTTGCTCATTGATTCAATGGCGTTTTCCGGGGTATTTTCAAATTTGAATGAAGATGGGCCTCCGCGAATGCTATTTGCACGTGTTCGTGGCTGCCCGAAAAAACCTGATGGTATGAAAACAACCTTGAGATTGATGTTGCTGTCTGTCCTGTTGATAGGGAGCAATCGCGTAGTGAATGGCCAGACCTGGAACACTACCGGAAATGCCGGGACAAATTCCGGGACGAACTTCATCGGTACAACAGATAACCGTTCGTTTGTGTTGCGAACAAACAATGCACAGCGGATGATCATTGACAGTACAGGAAAAGTTGGAATTGGTGTAGCAAAACCAACCTACCCACTACAGTTTTCTGGCGGTCGCTTTCAATTCAGTTCAACCAGTACTTCTCAGCCATCGATTTTTAAATTTAAACAGATGCTGCAAATGCAGGATGGTAATACGTCCACCACTTTTGTAGTGTTTGATGCCAATTCAAACAGAGTGGGTATTGGAACTACTACTCCGGCTGCGAAACTGGATGTGAGTGGTGGAGATGCCCGGATCAATACGCTGACGGTAGGTTTGGGAAAGAATGGACTGTATGCGAATACAGTACTTGGAATGTCTGCATTGCAATCCACTACCACCGGGAATTATAATGTGGCCATCGGACATTCAGCCTTGTTGTCGAACACGACAGGACAAAATTCAGTCGGTATTGGACCAAATGCGCTGCGTGACAATATCACCGGAAATACGAATGTTGGGGTGGGTTCCTCTGCTTTAATTTATAATACAGCCGGGAATAACAATACCGCAATCGGATCTTTTGCACTTTCAAACAGTAGTACCGGCAGCAATAATGCAGCATTGGGCACCGGGGCGTTGTTATATGTTGGCGCTGGAAATAGTAATGTGGCCGCTGGTGTTGCCGCCTTACGTAATTATTCCGCAAGTGACGCTGTTGCCATTGGAGATTCTGCCATGTACGTTCCTTCTTATGGAATCAATACGGCAATTGGTAGTCATGCATTGTTCAGCACTTCCGGATTTGGCGATCGTAATACGGCCGTCGGCTATTTTGGATTATACAACAACTACCAGGGGATTGGCAACTGTGTACTTGGTCATTTAGCCATGTATTCAAATACATTCGGATCGGATAATACCGCCATTGGCTTACAGGCTTTGTATTCAAATACAACAGGGTCCAATAATATTGCACTCGGCACAGCCAGCATGGGGTTGAATATTACCGGTAGAAATAATGTGGCGATTGGTTTGAATTCACTTGCAACTTCCATTGGCAGTATAGGGAATGTTAGTATTGGAAATAATGCAATGAGAAACTGTGGATCTGTAAATAGTTCAGTGGCTATTGGGGATTCAGCAATGTATAACACTTCCAATGGTAATTACAATAATACAGTCGTTGGCGCTAACGCATTACAGTCAAATAACAGTGGTGAAGGAAATACGGGTGTTGGTGCCAGAGTTTTAAAATCGAGTTCGACCGGTGATTTTAATACGGTAGCGGGTTATTGGGCTTTAACCGCAAATGTGTCCGGAAGTTATAATGTTGGTTTGGGAAGTAAGTCCATGTCTTCAAATAGTAGTGGTAACTACAATGTTGCGATGGGTAATATGTCTCTTGCTGCCAATAGCAGCGGTTCTGACTTTGTCGCCATCGGTGATTCTGCCATGGCAAATCAAAACGGTGGAATTGGTCGCAACACAGCTGTGGGTGCAAAGGCTTTGAAAATGAATGTAAGCGGCAATAATAATACTGCTGTGGGTTATAAGTCGCTTGCAGCTTCAACAGGTAATGCTAACGCCGCATTTGGATCAGGCACCATGACCACAAATACAACCGGATATGACAACACGGCCTTGGGTACGGACGCTCTGCCATCAAATACTACAGGCTCCATCAATACGGCTGTAGGCAAGGGTGCAATGTGGGCGAACACCATCGGAACAGGAAATATCGCTATCGGTGTTCGTACGCTGGGTAGCAATATTTCAGGAAATAAGATGGTAGCAATCGGCGATTCCGCCTTGTTTTCTCTGAATAGTGGTAACGGGAAAAATACAGCCGTAGGAAGTAAGTCGCAGTATGCCACAAACAGTGGTGCCGAAAATACCTCGCTGGGTTATCAGGCGATGGATGCCACAACATCCGGTTCATATAATACCGCTATCGGTAGCGAAGCGCTGGGTTCGAATGTGAGTGGTAATTACAACTGTGCAGTAGGTCGTAATGCATTGCTGAATGTTATAGGTTCCAGTAATACAGGTTTGGGAGATTTAGCGCTTTCATTGTTCACAGGTTCTACGCTGACTGGAGTTGGTGCTGGTGCATCAGTGTCTAATACCGGATTTAGCAATGCTGCAGCTTATGGTGCAAATGCCATCGTTAATGCAAGTAATAAAGTCAGAGTTGGAAACGCTTCTGTTACGGTTTATGAGAACGCTACCGGTTCCTGGACGACCTCTGATGGTCGCTTTAAGTACAACGTGAAGGAGGAGGTGAAAGGTCTCGAGTTTATCAAAGAGCTTCGTCCGGTGGTGTACAATTTCGATGCGGCGAAGTTCGAGGAGTTCCTGCGTCAGAATTATCCTGCTGAGATGAAGGATCAACAAATGAAGGAGATGGCCGATGCGCTGAAGGAGGCGTCTAAAATCCGCCAGACCGGTTTCATTGCACAAGAAGTGGAAGCAGCTGCAAAGAAAACCGGTTATAATTTCAACGGTGTGCATGTTCCGGTGAATGGAGATGATAACTATAGTGTGTCGTACGAGAAGTTTGTCGTGCCCCTGGTGAAAGCTGTGCAGGAGCAGCAGGAGATGATCGAAAAGCAGCAGACCGAAATCGAATCGTTGAAGGCAATGGTATTGGGTAATTCCGTGACCGGAGCTGTGCAACTGCGTCCGGGAAATCAGAATGATGAAGTATTACTCGGTCAAAATGTTCCGAATCCGTTCGATCAATCTACCTTGATTCCGTTCCGTATCCCATCCACCTGCCGCAGCGCCAGCATCATGATCACCGAAGTGTCAACTGCAAAACTTGTGCGTCTGGTTCCTGTAAGCTGCAAAGAAACGCAACTCACCATCGATGCCGGCACTTTATCTCCGGGAACATACACCTACACCTTGTATATCGACGGACAAGCCTTCGACTCAAAACAAATGATCATCGCACAATAATGCCATTCGAATAACATTTCTATTACAAACTTTTATTTCCCCGGGAGTATGGCTCTCCCGGGGATTTTTTATTTTATGAGCTGGGATTCTGTTAATTTCTTATCTTGTGGCAACTCCGCCCGATCCAATTACTATTAACCTGAACAACGAAATACCTCCAACTTTAAGCCTCAAGCCACAAGCCACATGCCGCAAGCTGCAAGCTGCAAGCCTCATGCCTCAAGCTGCAAGCCTCAAGCCTCATGCCTCATGCCTCATGCCTCAAGCCTCAAGCCGCATACTATTGACTGAAAACTGAAAACTTTCAACCTTCAACCTTCAACCTTCAACCTTAAACCTTAAATCCTGAGGTTCTCTTCGATCACTCAGGATTTCGGCTTCGCCTCAACCTTAAACCTTAAACCTTAAACCTTAAACTTTAAATCCTGAGGTTCTCTTCGATCACTCAGGATTTCGGCTTCGCCTCAACCTATAACCTACAACCTACAACCTACAACCTACAACCTACAACCTACAACCTACAACCTATAACTTATAACCTATAACTTTTCCCATGCATACCGGCTCCGTAAATACCCCTCTCGGTTGGATGAACATCGAAGCATCCGATTGGTCGGTATTTGCTGTTTATTTTACGCCGCATCCGCATGAACAGCAAAGCGATCATCCGCTGGTGAAGGAAGCGATCTCCCAGCTTTCTCAGTATTTCGAAGGTGGTTTGAAGGAGTTTCGTCTTCCAGTGGATCCTCCGGGCACTGCTTTTCAACGTCAGGTGTGGGAAGCTGTGCAGAAAGTGTCTTACGGACAAACCATCTCTTATGCAAAACTGGCCCGGTTGCTGGGGGATGAGAATAAAGTCAGGGCCGTCGCGGCTGCAAATGGCGCTAACCCACTGGCGATCGTTATTCCTTGCCATCGGGTCATCGGAAGTAACGGACAACTAACCGGTTATGCCTGGGGACTTGATCGCAAGGATAAGCTCTTGCAACTGGAATCCACCCGCGAACAATTGAGTCTTTTTTGAGTGGACAGCGGTTACTGGCCGATTCCCTATTTTTGTGGCCAATTACAGCAACATGTCTTCTGAAAAGGATCTCGCAGAAAAAGTAGTAAACCGTATGTTCGACCACGATTGGTTTAGCCAATGGCTGGGCATTGAACGCGTGCTGGTGGAGCCCGGTAAATGTGTTCTGAAAATGACCATCCGGAAAGAGATGCTGAACGGCTTTGCCATCGCGCATGGGGGAATCACTTTTTCTCTTGCTGATAGTGCTTTGGCTTTTGCTGCAAATAGCTACGGAAAGCGAAGTGTGTCGGTGGAAACTTCTATCTCTCATACCGAGCCACTGATGGAAGGCGATGAGATTATTGCGACAGCAACAGAATTAAACAAATCAAATAAAATCGGAATCTATAACGTAACCATCACGAATCAGCATGGTCGTACGGTTGCACTTTTTAAAGGTACAGTGTATCGTACTTCCAAAGACTGGTTCCCGGAACAGGAAAAATAATGACACAGGCATATCTCGTTAACGGAGTCCGCTCAGCGATCGGAAATTTTGGAGGAACATTGAGTCCGGTGCGTGCGGATGATCTCGCAGCACATGTTTTAAAAGCGTTGCTGGAGAAAAATTCTTCTCTTGATCCATCAGTGATTGAAGATGTGATCATGGGTTGCGCCAATCAGGCCGGCGAGGACAACAGAAACGTGGCGCGTATGGCCTTGTTGCTGGCCGGATATCCTGTGACTGTCCCCGGAGAGACGGTGAATCGCCTTTGTGCATCCGGATTATCTGCGGCGGCCAATGCTGCGCGTGCTATCAAGGCCGGAGAGGCAAATCTGATGGTGGCCGGTGGTGTGGAGCACATGACCCGCGGTCCCTGGATCATCTCTAAAACGAGTACACCGTATGGCCGCGATGCGCAGATGTTTGATTCGAGTTTCGGATGGCGTTTCGTGAATCCGGTGATGAAAGAAAAGTTTGGTGTGGAAGCAATGGGGGAGACTGCCGAAAATCTCGCTGTACGGGATACCATTAGCAGGGAGCATCAGGATGCGTTTGCTTTGTGGTCGCAGCAGAAAGCAGCGAAAGCACAGGCATCAGGTCGCCTTTCAGAGGAGATTGTTCCGGTGTCTATTCCAGCAAAAAAAGGAGATCCGCTGGTGTTTGATAAAGATGAGTTCATGAAGCCGTCCACAACACTGGAGGGACTCGCAAAACTGAAACCCGCATTTCGTAAAGACGGTACCGTTACTGCCGGCAACGCTTCCGGATTGAATGATGGTGCGGCGGCATTGCTGATTGCATCGGAAGGTGCATTGAAGGAGCATGGTCTCACACCGATGGCCCGTATCGTTTCTTCTGCGGCAGTGGGTGTATTACCGGGTATCATGGGTATCGGACCGGTGGAAGCTGCGAATAAAGCGATTCGACTGGCAGGAATTTCCTGGAACGATATTGACCTGGTGGAATTGAACGAAGCATTCGCCGCGCAGGCATTGGCGTGTATCCGCGCCTGGGGACTCGCTGATAATGATCCGCGCATCAATCCAAACGGCGGTGCAATCGCGCTTGGTCATCCGTTGGGTATGAGTGGTGCCCGTATCCTGAATTCAGCAGCCATCACCCTTAAAAAAAATAACCAGCGCTATGCACTGGTTACAATGTGTATTGGCGTTGGTCAGGGCTATGCCATGATCATCGAACGCTGTTAAGCGGTTATCTTTTCCTGTCCAGCTGTCTGATGTTGTACCGGTAGAGAGAAGGAGAAGGTCGATCCTTCGCCAACAGCACTCTTCAGCCAGATTTTACCTCCATGGAGTTCAATCAGTTTTTTCGCTATGTTTAATCCCAGTCCAGTGCTCGTTTCTCCTGCAGTGGAGCGTACGCTGGTGCGTGTAAAGGCAGTGAATAAATCCTTGTGCTCGTTTTCGGGAATTCCTTGTCCGTGATCCTGAATATGGAAGATGACTTCTTCGGGATTGTTTTCAACTATTATTTCTACGGATGTGGAACTATGCGAGTATTTAATGGCGTTCGATACAAGGTTGTTCATCACCTGCATGACCTGCGTACGGTCGCAGGGGACAGTTTGCGCGGGATCGTTGAGACTATAACTGAGGTGAATGTTCTTCTTGTCAGCGTGCGCTTTGTTCGTGCTGATGCATTCCTGCAACAATTCATGAATATGTACCGGACGGATACTCATATTCGAAATACCCGATTCGATTTTTGAAACATCAAGGAGATTGTTGAGCATGTCAAGCATCTGCCTGGAGGTGTTCATGATGACATTCAGATAGTTCTTGTGGTCGGGAGGAAAATTTTGTCCGATTTCATGATCTATCAGACTGATGAGCGTAATAATATTTCCAAGAGGATTCCGGAGGTCGTGCGAAGCCATGCCGAGAAAATAATTCTTCTCTTCGTTTAATCGTTGCAGTTCAACATTCTTTTGTTCGATCTCTTTTTGCTGACTATAGAACTGCAGCAAAGTCTTAACTTTTGATCGGGTAATATCAGTATCGAGTGGTTTGAACAGGTAGTCAAAGGCGCCTTCATCAAGCCCTTTCAGGATGTATTTTTTCTCTTTCGAGATCGCAGTGACAAAAATGATCGGAATCTTACGGGTGCGTTTGGTGGATTTGAGCATATTGGCGACTTCAAATCCGTCCATTTCCGGCATCTGTACGTCAAGAAGAATCAACGATAGCTCCTCACGGAATGCAATTTTCAATGCTTCATCGCCCGATTCAGCCTTTAAAATAATACGATCCTCCTCGGCCAGCATGCATTCGAGTGAATACAGGTTCTCCGGACGGTCGTCAACGATCAGAATTTTGTGTTTAATAAAAGGTGTTGTCATCAGATAGTGAATTTATGTTAGTTTTCAGAAGAAGTGTTGCTGATTTTTGAAATTGTCTTACAAGCGGAAACTTTTTTGTAGATATTCAGATGGTAATCGAAACAGGATAGACTGTATTGCTCGGTGCTGTTTTCGATTTTTTCGGCCGGACTCAGCCCCAGGTATCCTTCATCCAGAAGAGAACTGGAAATGCATTTCAGTAGTTTTTTCTGATAGAACGCCTGATAATATATCAGAACATTTCTGCAGAGAATAAAATCGAATTTCTGAAAGGGAGTGTCTTTGCCAAGATCATGATTGCCGAATTTTATCTTCCTGAGCAAATCATGTCTGAATATCGCTTTGTCACCGGATATTGTAAAATGTTTCCCGATATGTTCGTTCCCTCCTGCAGTTAGATACGGTTTGATGCCAGCCTGAAATTCCGTGAACGGTATAATTCCCCGTTCTGCTTCGTAAAGATGACTGGGGTTGATATCCGTCGCGTAGATTCTGCAGCGTTCTGATAACCCTTGTTCATTTAACAGCATTATCAGAGAGTAAACCTCATGTCCTTTGGAACAGCCGGCATGCCAGATATGAATGGTTTTCTGGTGTTCCAGCTTTCTTCGGATGAGTTCAGTCATGCGAAGAAAAAAACCGGGGTCTCTGAAGAATGCGGTATATCCAATGTTGAGTTCTTTCTTCAGTTCATCAACAAGGGCCGGCTGATTTACCAGCATGTCAATCATGGCACTTCCTTTATTAATTCCAAGTCTTAATGCCAGATAGTTTAGCCTTCGCTCCAGATAGAGCTGATGATACCCGTTAAAATCCAGATCGTAGAGTATCTTGCCGGCTTCCCGTATGATGTTCCCTGTGCGCTGCAGGTCAGTAGGATTGATCATTGAAAGAAGTTGTTGAGTATCTGGATGAGCGAATTGCCGTCAATGGGCTTGGTGATGTGTTCGTTCATTCCCTTGGAAAGACTGATTTCACGGTCACCTTTCATAGCTTTGGCTGTAACTGCTACAATGGGCAGGTTCCTGAAGTTCGATTGGTTTCTGATTTTCTGTGCAGCTTCATATCCGTCCATACCCGGCATCATGATATCCATTAATACCATGTCGGTGTTCGGATGCTCATTCAGGTAGTCGATTGCTTTTTGTCCGCTTTCTGCAGTGCTGATTTCAATGCCATATAATTCAAGCATGGAGGTGAGGGCATAGATATTCCGTTGATCATCATCTACAACAAGTACTTTCTTTCCGGTGAGGTTACTGCATTCGGATGGTAGATGTACAAACTTTTTACTTCTGCTTTTCTGTTCTCTCACCGATTGCAGAAACAGTCCGGTTTCGTCCAGCAGTGTATCCATCGCTTGTGTTTTGTTGATGTACGCACTGGCATAGTCTTTAAGGAATTTTTTTTCGCTTTCTGTTAAATCACGTGAAGAGTAAACGATAACGGGAATTTGACTGTACATCGGATCTTCTTTGAACTGCTGCAGTAACTTCATCCCATCAGAGTCGGGTAGATTTAAGTCAAGTATTATGCAGTCATAGTTGCCGTCTGATAGTTTCGTTTGTCCTTCCTGTCCGGTTTCAGCAATATCGCATAATATGCCTTGCCGGTTTAATAACTGTCGCATGACCAGCCCTTGTTCCGGTGAGTCTTCGATGATTAATACTTTATTTTCAGAGGTCAGCTTTAGCTTTAAATTTTTGAAGATGCCGCTGAGTTGACCTGTTGAAACGGGTTTTTCAATCCAGGATACGAACTGATTTTCATGCAGCGTCTGGTTTTCTTTTGATCCGGATACCACATGTACCGGGATAGCAGCAAGATCAGGGTTTTGTTTTATACGGCGTAATAGATTCATCCCGTCAATGCCCGGTAATCCGATATCCAGAAGGATGGCATCCGGTTTAATCATGCAGGCTCGCATATACCCCGTATCGCCACGATGACAGATTTCTGCCTTGAACCCTTCCTGATGAGCCATGCGCTCCAATACGCCTGCAAAGGTTACATCATCTTCAATGATCAGTACCGTTTTTGAAGGGATAGGGCTCTCCGCTGAGTTTTCTCGCCCAACAGGTACAGTAACAGAAAAGGTACTGCCGATGCCTTCCTTACTTTTTACATTAATTTCACCGCCCAACAGATGGGTGAGTTCCTTGCTGATGCTGAGCCCGAGCCCCGTTCCTCCGAACCGACGGCTGATACTTCCATCAACCTGTTTGAATGATTCAAAAATCAGCTTCTGCTTGTCGTAAGGAATACCAATGCCCGTGTCAATTACATCAAATGTGAGTTTTCCTTCCTCTTCCTTACGAACACTTAAGGTTACTTTTCCGCCTTTATTGGTGAACTTTATCGCATTAGCCAGCAGGTTTTTCAGAATCTGGGTTATGCGTAACGGATCGGTGTGAACCAGACAATGTGCCGCATCGTCGTGATTGAATTCAAGATGGATATTCTTTTCTGAAGCGAGGTGCCGGATACCGTTTATCGTTTCCTGACATAGTTCAGCAGTATGAATATCACTTTTTTCTATTTCTATTTTTCCGGCTTCTATTTTTGATAAATCAAGAATATCATTGATCAGAATAAGCAGGTCGCTTCCTGACTTATGTACAACATGCGCAAATTCCAGTTGCTTTCTGTTGAGGTTTCCATCTTTGTTTTCAGCAAGAAGTCTCGACAAAATGATGATGGAGTTGAGAGGTGTTCGCAATTCATGACTCATGTTGGCCAGAAATTCCGACTTGTATTTACTGGCTTGCTCCAGCTGATCAGCTTTTAAACTTAACGACTTTCTGGACAGTTCCAGTTCTTCATTCTTAAGCTGGAAATCTGTATTTGTCTTTTTCAGCTGAAAGGCATATTCTGTGAGTTCTTCGTTTGCCTTGATCAGATCCTGTTCATTCTTTTGCAGGTCTTGCTGTGATACCTGCAGTTCCCAGCTTTGTTTATTCAGCAAACGAATCGTTTTCTGTAATTCAAGATCCCGGCTGGCAAGTTGCTTGTTTAGTTTTTGTGCATGGGAGAGTAATAACTGCAGTTGTTCTTCTGATCTCTTCCTTTCAGTAGTGTCAATGCAGATGATTACATTGTTGATGTGTTTGTTCTCCTCGTTGTAAACCGGTGCTGAATTGATGAGGCACCAGTAGGGTTCGGAGTTTTTCTTGTAAAATACAGTTTCAAGATTTGCTGGTTTTCCGCTGCCCGCTTTGTTTTCCAGTAGACTGACTTGTTGCTTTTCCGTAAGCTGTCCCGAAAGTACGGCCGTCAGCGACTTGCCTTTGAGGTCTCTTAACGTATATCCGGTATGTTCTTCAAAGAATGGATTACACCATTCAATGAGCGAGTTGTGATCCGTGATGACGATTCCATGCTGTAAGGTTTTTACAACAGTAGCCAGCGTCTTCTTTTCTTCAAGATTTTTCTTTAAAGAGATTTCCTGACGTTTTCTGTTGGTTACATCCATAGAAGTAACAACCACTCCTTCTACGGATTTGCCCTGAATGATCGGTTTGAACCGTATCTCACGGAATCTTGTTTTTTCCCCGACTTTCATGGCATGGTCAACAAGAAATTCTTCGCCCTTTAACGCTCTTTCATAGTTGGGAATCATGTTGACTTCCGGATACTCCTGACGCAGTTTAAGAAGTAGATTGCGGTAGTCTGAATCCTGCTGAAGGTCAATGTTGAAATTGTTTTTCATCGAATTTTTAAAAGCACTGTTGTATTCAATCAGTGTGAAGTTTTTATCGATCATCCAGATTTCATCATTGATGTTTTCAAATAGCGAATGGAGCCGCGCGCGCTGACTTCTGTTTGAACCCTTGGATTCCTGATACAGCCGGGTGTAATATCTCGTCAGATAAAGCGTGGCGATGGTGCTTAAAGAGATGCTGAATAGAAAATGTACCGAAGAATAATGGTTGGGTGATATTTTTGTGAAGGAGAAATTCGATAAATTGAATTGACTGAGTACCATCAGCAGAATCGGTAATGAGCTGAAGAAGATAACGCTCTTTTTTTCTTTTTCTTTGAACAGAAAGTAGGTGCCCACTGCCACAGGTATGAAGAACAGGAACGTTCCACATTCCGTACCCGCTTCATGGTTGGTAAGAAACAGATCGATGTTCAGGGAGATGACAAAGAGATTTCGTGCGGGATTAAATTCAGCGATTCTGAACAGAAGCAGACATATAAAGTAAACGCCCAGTGTCACGCTGTTTCTGATGGGATTCTCTATGATGCCTGTGACGGTTTGCAGTAAAAAAAAGAAACCGGATAAAATCATCGTAACCAATATGGCACGGTGTATCATCAGCAGCCTTTTTGATTCATCTTCTGATCTTCCGAATGCAATTTTCGGGTTCGCTATTTCCTGGAAATATCCTTTCAACATAACGTGTGTTAAATTGTCGATTAGCCTTCATACGGGGTTTGGATTTAGGGGTTGGCACTCCTGGTTGCTAATCGCTGAATGTGGATGTAAGATTGATTTCAATATAACCGTTCTGTAATGAGCGTTTTCATTTGTACCCTCTTCTGTCAGGTTCAGCTTCTTCACAGATTGCCATTTTACCCTTTTAAGTTTTTGGGAAACAGAGTATTAAAACGATTGAGGCCGTTGTTTGAATTAGCAGACAATGAGGTGTTTTGAATGTTGACCGCTAAATGAAGATGTAAGAAAAATGTAATTTTAAACGTTCCGGTAGAGGTTAGAAAGGATAACCAATGCCAAAATTAAAGGTGAGGTCCCGGATTTTCTGTTCATCCAGTACCCACCGGTCGCCTGTTGGACGGGATGGGTTTTTCATTTTTAATCCTCCGTCAAGCCGGATAATGAAAAAGGTGAAGTCAAACCTGATTCCGACTCCGCCGGCAATGGCAATCTGATCAAGAAAATTATCCGGTTTGAATAATCCTGCTTCCCTGCTTTCTGAAGCGCGGATCAGCCAGATGTTTCCCGCATCAACAAAGAGTGCACCTTTCAGTTTACGGAAGATGTCGTACCGGTACTCCGCATTCATGGTGATTTTAAAGTCGCCGAATCGTTCGAAGAAATCTTCTTTCGTGTTGGCACCGGGCCCGAGTTGCCGCGTTCTCCATCCGCGAATATCGTTGGGACCTCCGGCAAAGAAACTTTTTTCGAAAGGTAGTTGTTTTGCATTTCCGTACGCATATCCTATACCGGTACTGAAACGAAGAACCATCATTGAATTACTGAAAATTAACGGAGAATAATACCGGAGATCCAGATCAGGGCGCACATACTGCGCAAACTTTACTCCGAATAAGGAGGCGGGATTTTCGGAACTGGGTGCGGATCCGGAAATAGCATTGCCCAGATAAATAGTATTACCGGCCATCTCCAGATTGATCCGGAAAAAGAGATATTTTTTCCGGATACTCAGATCCTGGTTGTTGTACAGATAGCTGAAACGTCCGTTGGCAATGAATTGATCGGTATAGCCAAGAATCAGGTTGACGTCGTTTAACGAAGTTAGCTGTGTCCGGAATGCAGGATCTAATGTTACTTTCAGGTAGTTGATCTCTGCCGGATATAGATAAATCCGGTTGTATTTGCTGAGCTTACGGGTGTAATAGTAGGATAGATTGAAAAGCTGACGGAAATATTCCGGCCGGTTTTGTGTATTGAACCCAGCCGAGATGGAGGTTACCGGATTACTGATCCGCTTTAATTTTCCCGTATTGAAAGGCCAGAGTGCTCTCGGTATGCTGAGGGTGATTTCAGGACCAATTTCATAGGCATTGAAGATGGCCAGCTTGCGTGTACTTTCATAAGTGGTGTCTCCAAAATTTTGTTGTAATTCCAGACCGCCTTTCATTTTGAAAGTAAAAGTTTCTGCGCCTTTCAGAAAATTCTTGTTGCGATAAACGATGTTGCCGGCAATACCAAAGTTTCCTCCGTTGTTCGTTGCTTCACCTTCAATTTTAATTTCTTGTTTGTCCTGTGGGGCCAGCAGGATGTTGCATTTTAATGGAACTTTTCCGCTTGTATCCGGTATCGATCCGGATTCCATACGAATGTTGACAAATCGAAAAAGTCCAAGATCCGATAGCCGGCGGTAGGTTAAGTCGATGTCTTCAAGCGAATATATGGAGTCCTTTCGGGTGTAGATATGATCAAGAAAATGGTGGGTCTTGTATTGGGATAGCATTTCCGGTTTACCAATGAAGCGGATACCGTGGTCAGTAATGGTGTCTTTTTCCTGCCCCTGCACGATATTGATCGGATCATAATCCATTTCAACATTGATTTCTGCAAAGTAGTTTTTCTGATGTCGGTATAATACACTGTCTTTCCTTAAAAGTGTGTCGGCCTCGGAGGGACGCGGATTGGTAATGGTCATCCACATATCTACCTGGTTGTTTCCGATGCCACTGTCGGCCTGAAAGGAGATGTAGAGGCCGTTGAAGTTGAAGTAGCCGTGATTTTTTATTAATGCTGTTATCCGGTCCCGCTCTTTTTGAATCTCTGAATTGGAAAACCGTGATCCGGGTTTTAACTTTCCGATGGCAGAATCGCTGACTACAATTTTTCTGAGTTCTGGGTCTGGTATGGTATAGTTCAGGTTTCTGTAATAATACGGACGACCGGATGTAATCCTGTAGATGACTTTCGCTTTTTTCTTCTTGTAGCTGATACTGTCTGAAACACTGGCATTGAAGTACCCGTTGTTTTGCATAAAAATTTCCAGCTGCTGACTCGATTTACTGGTGAGTGCTGTGTCCAGAATGACCGGCTGTTCACCAACCGCCGTTTTAAGCCAGTTGTTGAACTTGGTCTCTTTTCGCTTGCTTGCAAAGTTGTAAAGGCCCAGATGGAACCGGAAGATGCCAAGTATCTTTTTGTTGGGTTTTTGTTTAATGATCGCCAACAATTGTTCGTTGTATTCCGGCTTGTCGGTTTTAATAATATTTTTGTTGAGCAGGTATTCGTTGTCGGGAATACTTCTCGTAATGTTACAGGCACTACCGGCTAATAAAAGCGGTAGTAAAATCAATAGGTATCCGTTGTATCGCTTCTTCCCCTGAGGCATAGTTGCGGCATAAAAGTACAAACAGAATCACATCAGCAGCATGTTGTCAAAACCAGTTATCAAACAGTTACGTTCATTACATCTGAAGAAGTTCAGGGATGAACAACGCCTGTTTCTGGTGGAAGGTCCTAAGATGGTTGGAGAACTGCTGAGCAACCGCCTCTGGAAGGTGAAAGAGATTTTTGCCTTGCCCGAATGGAAAAAGCCCGCTGATATCCTGCCTTGCCCGGTGACCATGGTTTCAGAAAAGGAACTGGATCAGATTTCTGCTCTGCAACAACCGAATAGGGTAGTGGCCCTCGTTGAAATGCCTGAAGATGTGCGGAAACCGGTGAAGGCTCCGGAGAGCGGATTGTTCCTGCTGCTCGATCAGATCCAGGATCCGGGTAATCTCGGCACTATTATCCGCATCGCCGACTGGTTCGGTATCTCCGATGTTTTTTGCTCCCCCGATACCGTCGATTGCTTTAACCCAAAGGTGATCCAAAGTACCATGGGCTCTTTGTTTCGGGTGCATGTGCATTATCTCCCGTTAACCGATCTGCTGGTTAAAAACACGCAATCTGCTCATCTGCCGGTTTATGCTACGCAATTGGATGGAAGGGATATCTATGCAGAAAAATTGTCGGACAAAGGCCTGATTATTCTCGGTAATGAGAGCCGGGGAATGAATCCGGTGCTGAAGCCATTTATCACAAAGTCGTTGTTTATTCCGTCAAAATCAGAAGGTTATGCCGGAGCCGAATCACTCAATGTCGCCGTGGCAACAGGAATCGTCTGCGCAGAGTTTTTCCGCCAGGTGCGTTAATTAGAACCGGAAAGGGTGAAGAATTAGTTGAGCTTAGAGGGGACAACCATCTTAAACTCAGGGATTTTAACAAAAAACAGCTTTTTGTCGAATTGACGTTCCATCAAATAGGTGCCGAACATCTTGCCAATCTCTGTATTCAGGTTGCAGCCGGATACATAACGATAGGTCTCTCCAGGGGCAATATACGGTTGTTCCCCAACTACGCCTTCTCCTTCAACTTCGCGTCTGGTATTGTCTGAATCGATGATATACCAATGACGTCGCTTGAGGCGAATGGCTTGTTCGCTATCGTTTTTGATCGTAATGCGATACGCAAAAACGTAGTGAGACTGCGCAGGATTGCTGTGAGTCGGTTGATAGAACGTCTCTACGCTTACCCTGATCCCTGCCGTTACTTCCGTGAAAATAGCCATATAGTGTCTTTAGTAATAACCAAAAATAGTCAGCTCATTCTAATTGACCAATTCTTTTTGACCAATTCAGGTTTAAAGGTGGTAAATGGAAAAAAATGGATGGATAAGCGATTATTAAGGTTTTGTTATTTAAAACCCGCCGGCATTTGTTTGAAAAATTCCGATGAGCCGCTCGTACCGCTTCCCGGGCTCCTTCCACCAGGCTAAAAAATAGTAGTCGTTGAGGGTCTCGTAATGACTCCCTTCGGTGTCGAGCTGGGAGCATTTTCCATCTTTATCAACAGTGACGTACCGGTAATTGTAATAGCCTTGCTTCAGTAATAATGATTTTTCAAAACAACCGGTTTCGGTAGTATAGTTCATCCGGTAAAGACTCCGGATGCCGAATTCGGTCATCGCTCCTTCAATGTAGAGAGGGAGATCGGTGAAATCTTCTGCGCTCTTTAACCGGAAATGTACCCATACGTAGTCGCCTTCGAGTTCAGCTTCCCTGCCTTCGTAAATTTTAATCAGATAATTTCCATTCAGGTCATTTTCTGAAACGTACCGCATGGTGTTTCTTCTGATCTCCGGCTTCAATACAACATTGGTTATTCCGCTCACGGTATCAGGGTAAAATCGCTCTACAAATTGGGTTTGAAACCGCGTGGAGCGAATGTCGAAGTTGCGGTATTCTGATCCGCCTTCCAGCGAGTTGATGTCGTCGTGGTTGTAATCGATGGACTCGCCGTTGGCAATGACGGGCTTGAGGTTGTTTAGCGCAAAATTAGGATCGCGGTTTTGTAATACCTGCACCTGAATGTCGGCATAAGGGTTGGTGACAGGTAATCCACGCAGAAAAAGGGTGAAGTCCGCTTCCTGGTGCGAATTGCGTAGTTCAATGAGTGTACTGCGATGGATGTTTGCCTTGAATTCAACACGTTGCTCCGTAACCCAGAAACGACGGGAAAGGATGATGGAGTCGGGGTTGCTGTTTTCAAATACTACCAGCAGATAATTTCCGGATATCAACGGTTTCATCTGGGCATTGGGGAATTCAAGCCGGTAATGCCAGTAAGGCTGAATCGTGTTGAGCGAATGTTTGTAGTCCGATAACTGATCAGTGTAAAAACCCTCAATGTAATCGTTCTCGCTGAGTATAGAAGGCGTCCATTGCGGTGTACAATGTATGATTTTATAGCTGTAGTCTCTGATGTCTTCTTCCAGCAGATCAAAACTCAGCTGCATTTTATCTTCACTCCCGAAAACCAGATACGGAAAGCTCATTGGGGTATCTGCCTTCTCAAGTATAACGGTGCGGATATACGGTACGTAGGTTTTGTCTTCGTAACTCAGGATCCGAGGATTGTAATAGTCTTCTGTTTCCTGTGCCGCGCAGGAATAACCGGTGCAAACCAGTAAAAAAACAAAGAGGTTTTTCATGATTCGTTCAGCTCGATCAGTTTCAGATAATAGGCTTCCCATTCTTTTTCCGCATGTTCAACGGAAAGTTTGGCTTTGTCGTATTCAGTTTGCAGTTTTTTGAAGCGATCGGTTTGTTTGTACACTTCCGGATCACTCATCTGTTCGCTGATCTGATTGAACTGTTGCCGCGCTTTCTCGAGTTCGCCTTCCCATTTTTTTACCTGTGTTTCGAGTTGGTGCTTGTTGACTTTCGGCGCTTCTTTTACAGGCTTTAGGGGTTCCGGAGCTTTTTCTTTTTTCGGTGACTGTACAGCAGCGGGCTTTTCTTTTTGTTGTTTGAGTTCGCGCTGCCAGGTTTCGAATTCTTCGTAAGTGCCGGGATATTCTTTGAGTTCTTTGTTTTCGATGTACCAGATTTTATTGGCAATGCGGCTCAGAAAATAACGGTCGTGACTTACCACAATATAAGTGCCTTCGTATTTATTGAGGACTTCCACCAGCACATTTACACTTTGCATGTCAAGGTGGTTGGTGGGCTCATCCAGCAGCAGGAAGTTGGCGCGGGCCAGAATGGTTTTCGCTAAGGCTACCCGCGCGCGTTCGCCTCCGGATAATACTTTTATCTTTTTGAAAACATCGTCTCCTTTCAATAGGAACGCACCGAGCAATGATCGCAGGTAAGTATCGGTTTCTTCCGGCGCAAAGACCTGCAATTCGCGCAAGGCATCGTTCTCAGTATCGAGACTTTCAAGCTGATGCTGTGCGTAAAACGAGGGGACGACATTATAAGTGTCTTCGCTGTCTCCTTCAAAGGGTTCTTCATTGCTGATCATCCGCAGCAGTGTCGATTTGCCTTTTCCGTTGGCGCCGATAAAAGCAATCTTGTCACCGCGGGTGATTTCAGCTGTAGTGTCTTTCAGTAGTTCCAGCTCTCCATAAGCTTTACGTTGGATGTTCAGGTGGGAGATGATTCTGCCTGGTTGTTTGTCAACAGCAAACTTCACGCGTATCGCTGCGAGGGGTCCTTCAACAGCATCTACGCGGTCAAGTTTCTCCAGCGCTTTTACTCTCGATTGAACAGCACTGGCTTTCGATGCTTTGGCTCTGAATCGTTCGATGAAACGCTCCTGCTCTTTGATGTATTTTTCCTGATTCTTGAAAGCGTTTTGCTGGATTTCTCTTCGCTCTTCTTTTTCGATGAGATAGTCGGAGTAGTTGCCGGTGTAGATGGTTAATCGCTGATATTCGATTTCGGCAATGCGGTTCACGATTTTGTCGAGGAAAAAACGGTCGTGCGATACAATCAGTACCGCTCCTTCGTAGCTGCTGAGATAGCCTTCCAGCCATTGGATGGAGGGAAGATCTAAGTGATTGGTGGGCTCGTCAAGCAATAAAAGACCGGGCTTCTGCAACAGCGTTTTGGCAAGCATCACGCGCATCCGCCATCCGCCGGAGAATTCTTTTAAGGGCCTTGATAAATCTGCTGTCGAAAAACCTAATCCTTCCAGTATCGCTTCTGCTTTTGATTGTAGGGTGTATCCGTCCAGTGCTTCGTATTCACTCTGTAGTTTCTGCAATTTGTCGAGGATGGCATCGCTGTGATCGGTTTCCATTTCGTGCAGTGTTTTCTCGATTTGCTGGTGGAGATAGTTGGCCCGTTCAAAGGCTTCCATCGCTACGTCAAGAATGGATTTGTCGGAGAGATAACTGAGCAGATCCTGATTGAGAAAGCCAATTACAAGGTCGTTGCGTTTGCTGATGTTGCCGGACGAGGGCGTGTAGTCGCCGGAGATGACGCGTAACAGGGTTGATTTTCCGGTTCCGTTGGCGCCGATGAGGCCGATTTTTTCCTGTGGCCGGATATGCCAGTTCAGGTCACTAAAGAGTATTCTTGAGCCGAATTCGAAGGTAATGTCGTTTAATACAAACACGTTGTTTAGAATTTTATGAGCTGTCCTTTCCCTTTTATGTCAGCTTTTATCTGAGTGGGTTGCCCGGTATAGTAGATGTTTCCGTCATGTTCAATGAGGGCATCAAGGATGTAGTTGCTGTATACCCAGGTGTTGTTGGTGCCTTTGTTTGTTATGTACAGGTAACGGGTCGTAAGGTTTCTGCAATCCACTTTCCCGAAACCGGCGTTATAATTGTATTGTACATCCGCTCGTCCGGAGGCGGTGATGTCGGCAGGACCATTGTGTAGGGCAACGGTGGCGATGTCACAGTCCAGCAGCAGTTGTACACTGCCCATGCTTCCAAAACAGTCGAGGCGGAATTGTGTAGCGTGTATGGTATCGTCCAGGGTGATCGCTCCGGTGGAGTTTTCCATATAGATGCTGCTCAGCGTAGGTACCCAGAGATCCACAGTGGTCTGACTTTTGAAGGACCTGACCCAGTTGCACCGGTTTTTGTTGCGTATGGAAAGTGTGCCGTTTTCTGTTTTGGTTTCAATCCCGTCCAGCAGGTTCTCGCCTGATCGTACTTTCAGCCTGTAGTAGGAGGCGTTGGGATGTATTTTCAGGTCAATGTTTGAAGTGATGTAGATGGTGTGAATAGTGTCAAGGCTTCGCTCTTCTTCTGCTGTATTTCCTCTGCCATGAAAACAGTCGCCCAGGTCACTGCAGGATGGCAGCAACAGAAGGGAGAATAACAGGAGTATTATTTGTTTCATGTCAGAAGGTGTACCCGATAGCCCATTCGGCGTAGTCGGCTTTGCCATAGTGCGCTTTGAGATGGGCGCCGGCAAAGAGATGTTGATTGAGGTGATAACGTATGCAGAGACGACTGTAGATACTTCCGTCGCTTTTGTCGTTGTTGTGGAGATAAAGGCCGGTCTGGAAGAGCAGGTCTGTTCTGGATAGCCGTAGTCCCGCCGATCCGTAGATGCCGGCTCTCGAAGCGTCGGAAAAGTAATTGCCAGCCTTGCCTTCGTCTTGTAAGGAGGGTGGAATGGAGGTGTCATAAATGTAATCAAATCCTCCTGCCAGCAGTCCCTTTTGTCCAACGGTGGTTTGTAAAAATCCATTCACGGCCTGTATCCAGTATTTTGATCCGCCCGGCGGATATTTTTCGTTGAATCCAAAAGCATAGTAAAACCCCGGTTCGATTTTCATTTTTTTGTTGGACGGTAGCTGACGGGTGCACCGAATGGTTTCTCCTCCGAAAAAGGTATATCCGATGTTCAGTGAGGGCATGTTGATGCCGAGATTCGGTACGCGTGTGGCTCCGTTGCTGAGGTGAAAGAGGTCGATGCCAAGTGTGAGCTGACGACGATGACCGGTGAAGATACGGGTCTGCAGTCCGAAGAGCACAGCGGCGTTGAGGTGGGAGCCAATGGTGAGGTTTTTATAGTTAGACTCCGTGTCGAAGGGTTTTTGTACATAGCCGATGCCTGCTCCTAATCGCGCCTGTAAACGCATCCGGTGTTTGCTGAATATCGGGAGCAATAAATGAGGATAGATACAGTGCGCTAAGCCGATCTTCTCGTTGTTCCCAAAGTCGATGATCCGGTAGGCGAGTCCGGCCATCGGAAAATTGTAGAGGTGTCCCCAGTCTTTGTCGGGTCCAATGTTTCGGTAGATGAAAAGTTCGCCGGCCAAAGCATGGCCTTCCTGCAGGTAAACGACCGAGGGACGATGCGCCATCATGAAGCCTCCGTTCAGCTGGATGCCCACCGACCAGCTGCCCTGTATCACCGTAGTATCGGTCACACCTCCCCGAACAACTCCTGTAATCAGCAGCGTCAGGTATATACTTAAGCGAAGTTTCGGGTTCATTTTGGGGATTGCAAAGGTAAAAAAATGATGTGCTGTATTCTTAACTATTTTTGAGGCATGACATCGATAGAAGATAAACTGGAAGCTTTCAGGCGTTTGCTGGGTATAATGGACGATTTACGTGAGAAATGTCCCTGGGACCGGAAGCAAACGATGCAGAGCTTGCGGTATTTAACGATTGAAGAGGTGTACGAGCTGGCCGATGCTATTCTGGAGGATAAGCGGGAGGAGATCAAAAAGGAGCTCGGGGATATTCTCCTGCATATCGTGTTTTATGCGAAAATCGCTTCGGAAACCAATGAGTTTGATATCACGCAGGTGATTCATTCGCTTTGTGATAAACTGGTGCACCGGCATCCACATATTTATGGAGATGTGCAGGTGGCGGATGATGCCGAAGTGAGTCGCAACTGGGAGAAACTCAAACTGAAGGAAGGTAAGACATCGGTGCTGGAAGGTGTGCCCGTTTCACTCCCAGCACTGGTGAAGGCGATCCGCATTCAGGAAAAAGCACGTGCCTCCGGATTTGATTGGGAGAAAGCAGAACAGGTATGGGAAAAGGTGCAGGAGGAGATGGCCGAGTTTAAAACGGAAGAGGAGGCAGGGAACAAAGAGAAGATGGAGGATGAGTTCGGGGATCTGATGTTTGCCATGGTGAATTATGCCCGGTTTGCAGGGATTAATCCGGAGGAAGCGCTGGAGAAAACGAATAGAAAGTTTATCCGCCGTTTTCGGTTTATGGAAGATAGAATAGCAGAGAAAGGGGAGAAACTCGATGATCTCAATCTGGAACAGATGGATGTGTACTGGAATGAGGCTAAAAAACAGGGTTTGTAAATGGTGAGACCGATGCGGTGCGGTTGTCTGTTGTTGTTAGGGCTGTTGATGATGGCCGGTAGCAGCAGTGCGCAGTCGCCGGAGGATTCGCTGCCGTCTGTGTTTAAAGGATATTTGAAATCGGTGGCGTATGATGCGGGTGAGATTGTTTTGTTTCCCCGCAATCTGCAGAAAAAGGATGCCTGGTTTGCTGCCGGCGGACTTCTGCTGATCGGTGGTTCATTTCTCGCAGATGAATCGCTGGAATCAGAGATGAGGAAAGAGGGTAATCGCAGTTTTTTTGATCATCAGGTGGTGAGGTATGGCATTGAGCCCTGGGGGAGTGGCTGGTATCCGGCTGCTTTTTCTGCCGGTTGTTATGCGACCGGTGCGATGAGCCGGAACCGCGATTTGAGGTATGCTTCGCTGGTACAGATGAAAACACTTGGATTGTCGATGTTGGTGGTGGGCGGTGCGAAGCTGATCTTTCAGCGTCATCGTCCCGACGAACAACCGGAACCCGATGCTTCGCTGTTTGACGGACCTTTTAAAGGGTTGTCGGGGAATTATTCGTTTCCGAGCGGACATACATTCAAAGCATTCGCCTGGGCTTCGGCTACTTCTTCTTCACTCGTAGGGCATACATGGATAAAAGTGGCGGTGTATTCACTGGCAGCGTTAACGGGTGCATCGAGGATTTATGAAGGAAAACACTGGCTCAGTGATGTGACCGCCGGTGCGGTGTTGGGCTATGCATTCGGCAAATTCTCCTGGCGCATACAGAAGTATTACGATGACCGGACATTTATCCGCCATCGAAAACAAATCAGGTAAAAGGTTGTTATCTCAAAAAAATAAAATCATGTTATCCATAGGATCTAAAACCCCTTCCTTCTCTATTGTCGATACCGCTAAACAGGTAATCACCGACGAAATGTTAATCGGTCAACCCACGCTCATTCTGTTCTTCCCGTTCGCCTTTACCAGCGTCTGCACGGCTGAACTCTGCTCGGTACGGGATGATATCTCCCGCTATGATTCACTCAATGTTCGTGTGATCGGTGTCTCTACCGACAGTCCGTTTACCTTGGCAAAATTCAAAGCCGATCAGAACCTGAACTTCACGCTGGCCTCCGATTATAATAAAGGAATGATTGCAGCTTTTCATGCGAAGTACGAGGAGTTTGGTCCCGGATTGAAAGGGGTGGCCCGTCGTGCCGCTTTTGTGGTGGATGCAGAGGGAGTGATCCGTTATGCGGAAGTGTTGGAGTCAGCCGGCGATTTGCCCGATTTTAATGCTATCAACTCAGTTCTCGACTCGTTGAAGCAAACAGCCTGATCACTGTCTGCAGTTCATGACAGGTTTCCTGTATTCACAGAGGTTTTATACTTTTGTAATACAAGAAACCTGCTCATGAAGAAATTCTTTACCCTCTTAATGCTGTTGTCCATTTCTGCGATCGGACAAGCACAGATTACCATTACCAATGCAGATATGCCTTCCGGTGGTGATACAGCCCGCTTCAGTAATGCGAGTCCGCTTACTCCGGTCGATTTAACGCTGACCGGCGCTAATTATACCTGGGACTTCTCAACGCTGCAATCAACCGGACAGGATGTGGATACATTCCTCTCTGTAACTTCTACTCCGTTGGTGTATATTATTGTTTTCGGATTGAATTCAAACGTGGCGAAGCGCGGACTTGATTTATCAGCTTTCCCGCAAGTGCCGGTCACAGATATCTATAACTTCTATAGTAAGTCTTCCAATAATTTCAAGCAGATGGGGTATGGCGCCAGCATTAGCGGCGTCACCACGCCCATCTCCTTTAATAACGCGGATGTGATCTATGATTTCCCCGTTAACTTCGGAAACATTGATTCGTCCGATAGTGATTATTCGCTGGTGGTTCCAGGTGTAGCCTCAGCTATCGGCAGTCAGCATCGTGTGAATGAAGTGGATGGTTGGGGAAGTGTGATTACACCCTTCGGGACTTTCAATGCGCTGAGAATTAAATCAACGCTTACCGGGCAAGATTCCCTGTATCTCGATTCGCTGGGTCAGGGTTTTGCTGCTCCGCGTCCATTAACAAGAGAGTATAAATGGCTGGCCAATGGTCAGGATATTCCGGTGTTGGAAATCAATACGACAGAAACCTTTGGTGTAGAAACGATTACGGCTATCCGTTACCGTGATAGTGTTCGTACGGTCGGACTCAATCAGTTATCCTTGCTGGCTGCTGAGCCGGTGCTTTCGCCAAATCCGGCCCGCAATCACGATGTAATGGCAACCATCAACCTGATGCAGGCTGCCGGCGTGGAAATCGTGATGCAAAGCATAGAAGGGAAGGTAGTGAGCCGTCAGATGCTGCAATTGAATGCCGGATTGCAGAATGTCCTGGTCAAACCCGCTGCTACCGGATTACAGGCCGGACTTTACACAGTAAGTTTTATTGTTGATAATGAGCGATTTACCACGAAACTGGTGGTTGAATAGAAAATCATAGGATCGCGTTAAGTTTTTTCGGTGGATATCGATATTTCGATCGGATGAACTATATTTGCATCCCCAAAAAGAAAATTCCTTTTTGGAAAATCCCCTGCCCAGGTGGCGAAATTGGTAGACGCACCATCTTGAGGGGGTGGCGCCAACAGGCGTACGAGTTCGAATCTCGTCCTGGGCACATTAGTTCTCTGAATAATTAAGTTTCCGAAGTTCCGGAATTGCCCAGGTGGCGAAATTGGTAAACGTTGCGGTCTCAGAAGCCGTTGGTGTAACTACCTTGAGAGTTCGAGTCTCTCCCTGGGCACATTTTCAATTCATTTTTTATCTCCGGAGGCAACCGATCCCATCATCATGTAGAGTAATGTCAGCAATGCACCCAGTCCCAGGGTTAATCCCCATGTGGCAGGATGATGCAAGGGATGAAGCATGCGTTGCGCGATATCTACAAATAATTCATCCGGGGTGCGAAGAACATCCCAGCTGTTATAGCGCTCAAACCTCCCCAGATAAACTCCGAAACTTCCCAGGAAAATAGAGCCCAGTACATAGCCGTATCCGGTGAGGGTGGAGTGAAACTGAATGATTGTTTTATGCATGTTGCGGAGAGAGAGCAGCCCGAACAGCAGACCGGTAATGGCAAAACTGAGGATCAGCAGCAGATCATACCATTCGCTCATACCATGCCGCGGCATCAGATGAAACAGATCGGTGAGGATATAGGGAGCATTGGGAAAAAACAGGAGCCAGGGTAATGTAGCGAGCCAGAATTGCAGCCGGCTGATATCATTCCGTTTTAAATAAACCAGCGTACTGATGCCCATCGGGATATAAGCCAGAAATAAATTCCACGTGAGAAAAACGAACGTGAATTCACCGGTATAAACCACCCGGAAGATAAGCAGGGCAAGCGATAATAAACAGAAGAGCAGGAGGGAGGCCGCTCTGGCCGGAATCGTTTTCATAGGCATTCGGAAATACTGAAACGGCTATCCTGCAGGAATAGTATCCGATAAACCGAGTTTAACAGAATTTAACATTTAACGGAGGCTTTGGCAATAATTGCGTATCTTTCCATCACTGTTATTAAAAATGCTTTAAAAACGACAGGAAATGATTTTAACCTATATATAGCCGGGATGCGCAGGTGCATGAATCTAACCAATCACAGTAAGCGGGCAATCGTATTTGAAAAGGAGGATGTCAACATGATTAACAATTTATCGCTATCCGTATCATCAATTCCAAACGGCCTCTACACGATTAGACTAACGGAGTCAAACGGTAACAGCATGTCTTCTAAACTAGTTATCATTCGATGAAAAAGGTACTTATCATCATCGGAATTATCCTGATAGCCTCCTGTAAGTTGTTTTCGCAGGGGTATTATAATCATGTTTGGCTAACCGGCAACAACCCATTTGCCGGATTTCCCAATGGAAGGATAGTGTTTGATTCAAGCGGATATATCCATACTCCTGAGATGAGGCCCATGTCATTCTGGGGCACAGAAGCCACCATCTGCGATGCACAGGGAAATTTCCTGATGAGTACCAACGGCATCTGGATCGCCAATGCGAATAATGATACGATGATGAACGGCGCGGGTTTGAATCCTGGTGGAGTTACCGGTAGTTGGCCGTATGGATTGCCCTTTTCCAGTAACGCCATGTTTTTACCCTTCCCCGGTGATACCACAAAATATTTGTTGGTTCATCATACTTATTCTTTCAATGGGATTTCTTATCCACCGTATGAACTTTTTTATTCAATTGTCGATATGAGTTTAGACGGTAATTTGGGTGGCGTAATATTAAAAAACCAATTAATATTTCAAGACACTTTAAATGGCGGAATTGGGGCAATTAAGCATGCGAATGGCCGCGACTGGTGGATATTTATGACTAAACATGGTTCAAGTTTGGTATATAAAGTGTTGGTAAGTCCATATGGAAATTTGGTTTCAGTGCAACCTTTATCTAATTCACATTATTCATGGTATAACGGATCTCAATTCGCATCAAATAGTGTTGGTGATCGAATCGCCTATACAACTTATGATTCAATAAGTCATGATAGTTACGTTGTTACAGCTAGTTTTGACCGTTGTACCGGCAACATTTACAACGACACTACCATTCAGTTGACTTATGGAAGCTATTTGTGGGGAACAGCTTTTAGCGCATCAGGCAATAATCTTTATACCTGTTCCAGCTCCAAGGTATTCCAAATAAACACCGATAGTTTAACTGTGGACACAGTGGCCTATTACGATGGGTTCATTTCACCTCCCAATCTTACCTGTTGCGCCACTTCGTTTTGGAACATGTACCTGGCGGCAAATGGTAAAATATACATCACCAGCGGAAGTTCCGTCCAACACATTCATGAAATGAACTACCCGGATAGTGCCGGTGTAGCTTGTGATCTGCAACAACACGCGATTGATTTGGGAAGTTACCTTCATTTAAGAGCAGTCCCCAACCACCCCAATTACAATCTAGGTCCTGTGGTGGGTAGTGTATGTGATACGCTGGGTGTGGGATTGACTGAGATGCAACATGATTTTCATTTCGGGATTTCACCCAATCCTGTTGCTGATGGCCCGGTAAAAATCATTTACCTGCTCCCGGAAAACAAATCAGGTATCTTTGAAATATATAACATGACAGGTCAGCTCGTGTATAAAATGAATTTACCACCCTGGAGTACTTTGCAGTTGGTGGAACTCCCGCGGTTGAGCGAAGGCGTGTATACAGCCGTAGTAAGGAGCGGGTATGAAAGGAGTGCGAAGAAACTGACAATCATTCGATGAAAAAGGCATTTATCATCATCGGAATAATCCTGATCGCCTCTAGCAAGTTGTTCTCTCAGGGGTATTATAATCATACCTGGCTTCTTGGGAATTTCTTTTTCTTACAAGATCCCAAAGGCCGGATGGTAATTGATTCTGCCGGATACACCCATTCTATTGAATACAGGAAAATGCCATTCCTTGGCACAGAAGCCACCATCTGCGATGCACAGGGAAATTTCCGGATGAGTACCAACGGCATCTGGATCGCCAATGCGAATAACGATACGATGATGAATGGCGCGGGTTTGAATCCTGGTGGAGTTACCG
>WBZP01000174.1_pt1 | contig 92781 bp, 61 predicted proteins | sample 5204301 | NCBI WGS metagenome assembly WBZP01 (sample SAMN12412401, study PRJNA552823) | activated sludge metagenome | isolation source: activated sludge from nitrification reactor of wastewater treatment plant... | place: USA: Pennsylvania | collected 2017 | reverse complement strand
GGTAAACTACCTAAACACTCTGTTCGGACCGCTGGTCGAGGTGGTCGATCGCCATGGCGGAATCATCAATAAGTTCCTTGGAGACGGCTTCTTGGCCATTTTCGGTGCGCCATTTTCCGATGGAAAACACTGCCTGTCAGCCGTCCGGGCAGCTTTAGACTTGGTACAAGAGGTCGATTCGCTCTGCTCGTCACAGAGAATTCCTCCGACGCGAATTGGAGTTGGTCTGCACGCCGGAGAGGTCGTCACCGGTAGTGTTGGCTCCCATCTGCGCCGCGAGTACACCGTGATTGGAGATGCCGTCAATCTGGCCTCGCGAATCGAGCAGCTCACCAAGATCCATGGTGCACAGGTGCTCGCAAGTGATGCCGTCATGACGCAGCTTCCCGAGGGAGAAGTGGCCGCCGAAAAGCTCCCACCGGTCCAAGTAAAGGGGCGCGAAGCCCCAGTTCAGATATTCAAGCTCGCCTAACTCCCCAGTCCCTCCAAACTGAGCGATAGTACGGATATGGACACGCAAAAGCCGTCCGGACTCCTTGATTTCCGCCGTTCTTTCCCGTCTGTCTCGACCGCCCTGCCCTTTGTGCTGCTGCTGGCGGCGATGTCCTTCGGCTGCACGACACGGTCGGCGATGGATCGCCCCGTGATCACCGGCGCCGATGGATCAAGCCGCACGGAACAGTACCGATGGCGCAACGTCAAGGTCGGTGGCGGCGGCTATGTCACCGGCCTCGTCATCCATCCCAAAGTACCCGATCAGATCTATCTACGCACCGACGTCGGTGGCATCTACAAATGGGATGTTTCAAGGAACGCGTGGACTGCCCTCACGGACTCCTTTTCTCGTGAGGACTGGCATCTGTACGGCGTTGAGAGCTTGGCGCTGCATCCGAACGACCCGCAGACTCTGTACGCCGCGCTCGGGAAGTACCTCCCCAGACAGTGGTTGCGACAGCCCTCCGGACTGTACAAATCGGAAGATGGCGGCAGATCCTGGCGAGCACTCGGACTCCGCGTCGCGATGGGTGGCAATGAGAACTTTCGTTGGGCGGGCGAACGCCTGGCCATCGATCCCAATCATCCCCAGACCCTGATGTTTGGCTCGCGCAGCGAAGGACTTTGGCGCAGCAGCGATGGAGGAGAGCACTTTCAGAGGGTCGATTCCTTTCCCACGCTCGGTACTCCAGAGATTGGTCTAACGTTCGTCCTATTCGACGAGCGAAGCGGGATGATGGAGCGGGAGAGTCAGGTCATCTACGTAGGGGTGCAGGGCGAGGGAGTGTTCCGCAGCCGAGACGCCGGTCGGGTCTGGGAGCGCCTTCACCATGGCCCATTCCCCAAAAACCCGCAGCGGGCGGTCCTGGCCAGCGATGGCACGGTGTACGTTTCTGGATTTGGAGACAAAAAGACCCTCGGTGGAATCTTCAAGTTCGGCCAAGAGCGCTGGCAGAACATCACCCCAAAAGCCGCCGGTCGACCCTGGGACTACTGCGGCATCACAGTCGATCCGACCGATCCGCAGACCATCTTGGCCGCTCCCGCCAGCGACAACTTTCCAACGCCGATCTTTCGCAGCCAAGACGCTGGCAAGTCCTGGCATTCGCTCACGATTCAACGCTCCGCCGAGGTACCATGGTGGCCGCAGCGCTTCTTCACCGGACATACCTCCGCGCTAGTGATCGATCCCCACCATCCCAAACGAGTCTTCCTGACCGATTACTACGGAGTCTGGCAGACCGATCACATAGACCAGAATCCCTCGCAGTGGAGCACGCGACAAAAGGGCCATGAAGAGGTCGAGCCCTTTGTGTTACGCAGCCCACCTCAAGGTGCACCACTGCTGAGTGGCGTTGCGGATGTCGATGGATTCCGACACTCCGATCTCGACTCCTATCCAGAGCAGAGAATGATCGGCAAAGACGGACAGGACGGTGATGTAACCGGCCTCGATTTCTGCGAGTCCAACCCAAGCGTGGTCATCCGAGTCGGAAAGGAACGTGGCGGCCCGTTTCGCGGCGCATATTCAGAGGACAACGGTGCCAGTTTCACGCGATTTGCCACGCTACCTTTTGCTACTGCCCACAGCGGTCGGGTCGCGGTCTCTGCAACCGATTGCCAGCATGCGATCTGGGTTCCCGAAGGCGCGAGTGCTTATCTAACGCTCAACGGTGGACAGACTTGGCAGCCTAGTCTAGGAGCGCCACATCACATCATCTCTGATCGCTGGAGCTACACCCAGCCTCTCGCCTCCGACCGGGTCAGCTCTGTCCTATTCTATCTGTTCCTGCGCGGCGCGTTTTACGGCAGCACTGATGGTGGACGAAGCTTTTCCCAGATTGCCAGCCTACCGGCACCTACCTTCGATCCGCGCAGCGGACTACCCGGGCCGTCGATCAAAGCAACCCCCGGCGTTCGGGGTCAGGTCTTTGTCTGTCTACAGGACAGCGGTTTGTTCCGTTCCGACGATGCTGGGCACTCCTTTTCCAGAGTGTCAGGAGTGGATCGGTGTCAGCTCTTTGCCCTAGGTAGACCCATGCCAGCAAGCTCTGTTCCGACTCTGTTTGTGTACGGTCTCGTGGACGGAATTGCGGGCATCTTCCGCAGCAGCGATCTGGGTCGAAGCTATCTGCGCATCGATTCCAAGAGCCAACCGATAGGTGACCAAGCGATGGTGATGGAAGGCGATCCACGCGTCTTTGGTCGCGTCTACATCGGAACCAATGGTCGCGGGACGTTTTATGGTGAGCCGATCTCACCCTGAACAACATTTCGAATCCTTCGGCGGCGGCGATTGTGATATCTTCGGAAGCTGCCGTGCCATCGAATGTGAGCCTATCTGCGGGTTCTGCCCCGCACTCAAGTCTCCGCGATTCCGCGCTGCTGGCGGCTGCGGGTTCCGGACTCCTCGCGAGTCAGTACATCGCTTCGCGAGAGATTGGCTCTACGTTTTTCGTGACGGAGCTATCGATCGTTGTCGCCACCGTCATCACCCTAATCGGACCGAGCCTAAGCTATGCGATTGGCGATCGGCTACGCGGTTCCAAGCGCTGGTTCCGCTTGTGGGCGCTCCTCGCACTCGTGTTCCATCTGGCGCTGCCTTGGGGAGTTCGGGCGCTCGTTGCAGCATGTGGTCCCGCCCATTCCATGGTAGCGGGCTGCCTAATCGCTTTGGGAGTCGCACTGCTATGCGGATATTATGCAGTATTGCTACCACTTCATGCCAACGCCACATCGCTACCGCGTCTGTATGCCGCAGAACTAATAGGTGCGCTCCTCACCCTACTCCTGTTGACCGCCGCGCCATCGTATCACATCATCATTCTGGGATTCCTGCTGCTGCCAGTGCTCGTTGCTGGAATCGGATTTGGACGATGGATTGCGCTCTGTGTCTGGATCATCGCGGGCTCTGTCTGGATCGCATCGAGTCACCTAGATCGCTGGGCCAGCACAAGCTACTTCCAGCGCTACCACAGCATGACTGCCCCCAAAGTGCTCGAGAGCGTCTACTCACCCTATCAGCGAATTGATGTGGTGGAGGACTCTGGGGACACCGCGCTGTTTCTGGATGGAGTGCCATTCTATCGCTCCGGTGATTTGGACGCCTTCAACGTATTCTTGGCCGAACTACCGGGTGCACTCCGGCCAGGCCGTGGCAATGCTCTGGTGGTAGGGAGTGGCAGTTTCTCATCGGCCGCACGCCTTCATCGTTTGGGATACAGAGTGCAAGTCATCGAGTTAGACGGACTCGTGGCCGAGGTCGGATTCCGCCGGTTTCAGAGCGTTCACAAACTCACCGCCGGTCAAGTGTCTGTACGAATCGATGATGCACGTCGCGTGCTGGCCACGACAGATGAACGCTTCGATCTGATTGTGCTCGATGTCCCCGCTCCCTATCGCATTCAGACCGCACTCCTTCACGCGCCAGCGTTTTATCGACAGGTCGCCGCCCATCTTGCACTACACGGTGTCGCCGCAATCAGCCTGTGTGACGGACTGACAGAGCCGCTTGGGAAGCAAATCGCCGCCTCGGCGGTGCAGATTTTCGGCGAGGTGATGGTCGTAGAAAGTAACTCCGTTGGTTTGGCGGTCTTGTATGGCGCATCCTCTCTTCCTTTTTCCCAAGATGAGGTTGTGAAAGCCCTCTCTGTCCGCGATCCGCAAGGTGGCCAGGTTGTTCCCGACAGACTGGTCCGCTCCGCCGCACTCGACGCTGCACCACTGTCCGAACGAGATCTACTGGGAGTCCTTCTCCTATCAAGGCAGGCGGCCAGCTCGCAGTAGCTGGGCGGTCAAACACGGATGCCGCAAGTCCATGCAACACCGAGGCAGGCGAGCCGGCTGGAGGCATTCCTAACCGGTATCGGTCTTGCTCACTTGCAAGTTGCCCTTGGGTTTGTCGCCATGCGCGGCATCGGTGCCAGTGCCACCGCTTGGTTTGTGATTCTGTTCTGTTGGCTGCTCGGTGGACTGTCCGGCGTCCTATGGATGAAGTCCCAACGGCACTCCCAAGCCACTCCTTCGACAGCCGTCCATCGACGAGAGTCGGCCTTGTTAGCTAGCTCCCTCTTGCTGCTGCTACTCGCTGAGCTCAGCGCTCAACTGACTCCATTTTCCCTGTTGCCTCGATTCACCGTAATGCTCGCCGCGACCGCTGCGGGTGCCTACGGTGGCGCATTTTTGTCCGTGCGTGGCAGCCAATCCCGAAGTGTGGCCGTGCTGTTCTTCCACGAAAACAACGGCTTCTTGACCGGATTTCTGGTTGCCAGCGGTGTCCTGCTACTGTCCGCCTCGCTTCTTCTGCCTGTGACCGCTCTCTCCGTCTTGGCAGCACGAGCTGCTCGCTCTCCTCTCAGCCTACGTCCGCCCATCGTTGCCGTGGCCGTAGGAATCGGGGCGGTCGCTTTTCAGTTGCTGTTTCGCTGGGGCGGCGATCCTCACTGGGATGCGCTCATGACCGCCTCGGTGCTCACTCATCCAGAATCGGTGAGCCTTCGCGAGTGGCTGTTCTTCGCTCATCCACTGGTTATTCCATTGACCGCGCCGTTTCAACTGTTGGTCAGCGATCCACTGCAAGCTGTTTCCCTCCGCGAAACCGTCTGTCACGGGGCGCTTCTTTCTCTGCTCTATCTTGCTAGCCGCGCACTCTGTACTGATCCATCGCGCAGCCTGATGATCGCGGCATTCGCTTGTTTGCAAGTGTTCCTTTCCGCAGGTAGATGGCAACTTGTGTTGGCGGGTGAGGAAAAGGAAGTAATGCTGCTGTTTGGCAGCGCGTTCCTCATCTTCTACCTCGATCATCGCGGTTTGTGGCACCTGGGCGTCAGCTCCTTTTCTACGCTGGCGGCACCTGTCCGCCGACTTTTGCTGGGCATTCTGCTCGCGCTGGCGGTTGGGATACATCTGTTGAACGGACTGCTGATTGTATGGCTGCTCGTGGATTTAGCGCTGGCCACCAAGCGTCGACAAGTGGCCTATGAGATCGGCTCGATTCTGCTGTACTCGGTCTTGTTAGCCGGACCCTTCTTTATGTGGTTGGCAATCGGTCCGGGCGAGGCACGGACTCCGCAAGAGGTGCTCCACTTCTTTTTGGAATACCATGTCTCTGGGGAGTTCCTTTCGTTCCCAGCCACTTGGTTGGAGCGCTGTGTCGAGTGCTATTCCGGTCTACGCGCCTGGCTGTTTGATGAGTGGCCGATTCACCATCCGATGTTGGAGTCAGCGACGGCCTTCCTCGTCCTTGGGGTACTCTGTTGGTCCGCTCTGCGCCAGGCACCGCATCTGTTGTCGCGACTGCTGGCCTGGGTTCTTTTGCTGCTGCTGCACTTTTTCTTTTTTCAGCCTTGGAACCCGGAGGCGTGGAGCCCTTCGGTCTTCTGTGGTTCACTCATCGTTGCGCTGGGACTGCTTGGAAAGGGACGATGGCTCCTGCCGCGCAAGCTGCTCGCGATCGTATGGATTGCAACGCTCGCGCTCGTGCTGGGGATCAACCAGAAGGCCGGTTTGCTCACGGCGGAGCGGGTGCGCGAGTTCATCTCTGCGGATCACGCATCAGCCACCCCGCTTCGGGACTTGGTGCGCTGGCTGGATGTCAACCTGGAACGGGACGCCGAGATCCTGGTCAAGGATCGACTTCTGCTGTCCTATTTTCAGCTCTACACCACGCGGGGGCCCGTGATTCAGGAGTACCTAGGGTTGTCAAAGCAGGAGCTACGAACCACCCATCACCTGACCACGCTCAGCCTTCGCTTCTATGCTCCTAAGCGGAGGCCGGAGGAGATCGATGAGGCGATCCGCAACCATCGTCCCGTCTATCTGATCAGCACCGAGCCCAGCTCTGCCGCGACGCTTGCCCTGCCTATGGGAGGACTGGTTTTGTCGCGACTCACGATGCCACTGGTTACTCCGCCGGCGGCTCCCATCGTGACTCCTTTCACACACGCGGCCCAACCGACCCGACCCGATGGCGCGATGACGGAGCATGTGGCCGATGACCTGCTGGCCAATGATCTGACGCTCACTGCGGTGACCACGATCAATCCCACCGTGTACAAGCTGTCACTGCGCCGAAATACCCGAGAGTTTGCCGCCAAGTGGAAGCCCCTAGGAAGCGAAGGGAGTGAAGAGCAGGAAGGCTTTGATGGCAACAACGCACCGCGCTGTGAACTTGCAGCCAGAAGGATCGATCGCTGGCTTTCAGGTCATGATCCGCGACGGCAGCTTGTTCCCGAAGTGGTGGTGCGAGCACTCCATCGCAATGTCCCGTGCGACCGTCCCTGTCAAGCAGTTCCGAAGCTCATCGGGGCCGAGTTTCCACCTACGTTCCCAATGCAAAACGATCATCTGGTCTTGGGCGCACTTAGCGAGTGGATCGAAGAAGCCGACATGCCCACACGATTTCAGGGTGGACTGTGGAACCCGCAGAGGTTTGCCGGGGATCCCGAGTACCGTCGGAGCATTGCCGACCTGGTGACGTTCTTGTTTTTGATCGCGCACGGTGACGCAAATTACGCGGACAACTTTCTCGTATCTCGACATCCTCCGTTTCGAGCCTATAGCATCGACAATGGACGATCCTTGGATGGCATTCCGTTTTACACCGAGGAGGGTGATCCAGACTGGCAGCCGCTCGCCCAGCTCACTCCGCAGAGCCTGCTCGTTCCGTCATTGTCACGGCAAACGCTATCCCGAATCGCGCTCCTCCCACAGTCTTCCCTGCCGAATGAGCTGCGGCTACTTTCTGCGATCGAGCTACGCAGTGGAAGGGTGGTCAGCGATCCCACAACAGAGCCACTGCTCACAGCATTTGTCGGACGACCTCTGTCCGAGATGGCCGCGCTCCGGAGAGTCAGCCGTCAAAGCTATCTGACCACCAGCTCAAACTCCACAGGACCGTGGCTGCTCCTTGGGCTCTCGGCGAAAGGAATTGCGGATCTGCTACAGCGCGCCCAGGCGCTTATCAGTCATCAGCGAAACACCAACATCCCGCTGTTCGACTGACCACAGTTGCACTGCTACCGCGACGCGCCACGGGCGAGGTACGACAGCAGCTCTGCGTCAAACGGACTATCTGGCGGTATCGGCTGTCCGGGCCTTAGCGTGGGTGCGAGCGGCGCTGGACGAGTCGGACGTGCCCGGATCATCGTGGTACGAATCGGATCGGTGGGAGCCCGATTCACAGGCACTGGCGGCGACCGCTTCAGTGTCACACCCTCGGCGGTCGGGCGTGGCTTAAACAGCTCGGGCGGAATCGTGTAGGTCGGTATGGAACGCTGAACTGGGGCAGCCGTGGTCGACGGTGCTGCCATCGACTTCAGGAGCGCGGGCGGCAGGTTCGCCGTTGGCATCTGACTCGCCCCAAACTGCGCCGTGTTGTCTTCATCGAGCGCAACCAGCGGCCGAGCCTTGGGCAGCGGCGTGTTTTCGCTCAGCATATCCTCGTCGTCGGCTTCGGCTTCGAAGCTCAGCGCCGGCTCATCGTCGTCGTCACCGGCCTCAATCTCCACCACCGCATCGTCGCCCCCATTCATCAAATCCGGGGCGATCACGACCTTGCTTTCGGGCAAAAGCGGCTTTGCGGCGGTCGTTGCGCCGGCGCTTGGCACGGCACCACCGCTCAGCTTGCGCAGCCGCTCGGCCAAGGCACTCGTTCCCGCTGCCACTCCGCTCGGTGGCGGCGGCAATGGCGACAGGATCGGCGAGGAGCCAGCCTCAGGCTTAGAGATCGCTTCGGGGACTGCTGCCGGGACGGCCGTTTTTTGGGTGTTTCCAGAGCCATCCTTGGCCACCGGGGCTGCATGATCCCCGCCCTTGGTCACCGGGTGACGCTGGACTTCGGGCAGGTTGTCAAACAACCCGTCACGAAGACGCTTGAGCATGCCTTTGTGCTGCTCTTGCATCCGCTTCTGGGTCACCGCCTCCGGTTCGTCGAGCGAATAGGTCGTACGCTGTGACGAAAGGATGGTTCCCTCGATGAAGAGGTGGGTCGACAGGACCGGACGAGCCGGCCCCGAGTCCTCAGTCTGAACGTGAAACAGCCGTCCAGAGTGACGAACGTTGTGGTTATAGCCAAGGAGCGGCGGACGCTTTGACACCAGGAGATAGGCTATCACGCCTACTTGCCTCGCCAAAGAGGCTTCTTTGTCCTTCATTTTTGCGAAGCTGCCAATCGGTGCTGCTACATTGCGCCGGCCATGAAAGTCGCAGGGAAGGTCGAAGGGAAGGTCTCTGGCAATGCTCAGGCTACTGACTCTGCAAGACGCGCTCTACACGATGAGCCGACGCTGTACGAGGCCCAACATGCGGCCAGTGCGTTCGGACTGTCGCTGCTATCGCCTGAGCCGATCGCAGACAGCGCAAACCCATGGGAAGAAGCGACACACGTTCCACCGCTCCCCAGCCAAAAAACCCAGGCCTTGCCTCAGGTGGGTTATCCAGCCATCGAGCACGCCGAGCCAGTCGCCACCCATGTCTCGACGGCACCTAGACTCGCCATGGGGCCGGTCGCCGCGCCAAGTGCCGGTCACAGCGTAATTGGACCGCCGGAGTCAGGCTCCGCAGTCACCGAGGTCAGACTGATTCCCCGTCCGGTGCCCAGCAGCTCACCACCATCGGCCCGCCATCGTCTCTACTATCCCTTCTTGGTCGGCACCATTGGTGGGCTGTGTGGGCTGCTGCTCGCGATGGTGGGTCTGCGAATCATCAAACAACAGCGAGACCGCGCTGAGCTGTCACGAGTGGAACAGCGCACCGCTCGCGAACAGCTTCTCGAGCAGGCCGTGCGAGCGTTGGTCATGGGTCGTCCCCAAGAGGCCAGGACACTGCTCTTCGAGTTCAACCACCGCTGGCCGACGCCTGAGGTTGAAAAGATGCTGCGCACCTTGGAACAGATTGACCCCAAGGACCGACGGTAGTTTCAGCGGCTTCCGCCCCCTCGCTGACGCGATTCACGATAGAGTAGGTACCTGCGGGCTGCCACCGCAAACCCGTAGTCCACTCCCCTGGCCTCACCGAGGAGTCTTCCGCATGAAATCGCCTGCTCTTCGACTGCTCACCTGGACGGTTGCCATCGCCGTGTCGGTCTATTTGCTGCTGGCCTTCGCGGTCGTGGCCGTGCTGAGCAAACCGCAGCGTACTTTCGATGCTCGGCAAAACCCCGGACAAAGGGGCCTGGCCTATCAGGACATCCGCTTTCCCGCCCGAGGCGGTGATGCCGAGCTAGCCGGTTGGTACATCCCACATGACAGCCATCGCGCCGCGCTGGTCATGGTCCACGGCAAAGGCGGCAGCCGCACCAATGAGCAAAATGGCCGCAACGTCGAGTTTCTCGCAGCGCTGCATCAGCACGGCTTTGCGCTGGTCGCTCTCGATCTTCGGGGTCACGGCCAGTCGTCCGACGCTCGCTTCAGCTTTGGCATCCACGAAAGCCGTGATGTCCTCGGCGCGGTCGACTATCTGGGCAGCAAGGGTTATTCCCGTCGGCAAATCGGTCTACACGGAGTGTCCATGGGCGCTGCGTCGGTGCTCCTTGCGGCGGCCCAAGACCCCGAGGTTCCCGCTGTCATCGCCGACTGCGGCTACTCCGACTTTGGCCGAGTCCTCCGTCGAGAGTGGTATAAGCGCACCCACCTCCCATCCCTGGTGATGCCAGGCTCTCGGATGATTGCCAAGCTCTGGCTCGGAACCGATTTACTCGCGGTGCGTCCCATCGACCAGGTTCCGAAGATCAAGTCGCAGGTGCTGTTCACCCATGCCGGTCTAGACGGGCTGATTCCTCCGACGGACTCGCAGGAGATGTCAGCCAAGCTGCCTGGCTCTACCGTGTGGATTCAGCCCGGTGCCCACCACGCGGCTGGTTTTGATGCGGATCCAGAGGCGTACACCCGTCACATCACTGAGTTCTTCGATAAGACCCTGCACAATTAGCCTCCCAATTGGCGCTTCCTTTTGAATAACATCGGGCAGCGACTGCCAGTCCATCGGGCCGTACCCAGCCCAGGCACCGTCGCAAGGAGTGGTTCCGATGCTGTCGATCTCTGCCCCGCATGTTGCTGCCCCTCACCTCTCGCAGTTCTCGCGCACGCTTGGCGATATGTTGCGGAAGAGAGCGGAAGCCACACCTCAACGTGAGGCCTTCTTCGAGCGACGCAATGGCAGGTGGCAGCCGACCACCTGGGCCATGGCCTATGAGCGTGCAGCTCGAGTCGCTGCGGGACTTCGTAAATTGTCGCTTCAGCGGGGCGATCGACTCGCCATTGTCGGACCAACCCAGATCCGCTGGTCGCTCTATGACTTTGCAGCTCAGCTACTCGGCATCGTCAGCTTCGGAATCTACCAGCAGCAGACCGTCCAGCAGATTCGCTATCTCCTCGAGCATAGTGAGGCCCAGATAGTCCTCGTCGGTGATGAGAAAGAACTCGTCAACATCCTGGCTGCCGCAAAGGATCTCCCGCAGCTCACCGCAATCATCCCGTGGGATGAAGAGCTGTATCAGCGCCATCGACAAGCCGACCCACGGCTCCACTCCCCGCTCCTGCTGGACGGCGAGCCGCTCTCCCGCGAGGAGCTGGCCTCATCACTCGATGCCATCGATCCCGACGACACCGCGATCCTGATTTATACCTCGGGCACCACCGGACCGCCCAAAGGCGCGATGCTGACCCATCGAAACCTGCTGTCGATGTTCAACTCCGGACATGGTTTTGCAGAGTTCTTCGCCGATGACATCACGATGAGCTTCTTGCCGATGGCCCACTCGGCCGAGCGCAACCTGTCCTTCTACGGTCGGGTCTCGACCGGCGTCGCCACCGCGTTTGCGACCAGCATGAGCACGCTCCTTGACGATCTGAGAGAAGTCGGACCGACGGTGTTTGGCTCGGTGCCGCGCATCTTTGAAAAGGCCTACAACAAGATCCTGACCGAGGTGGAAAAGAAGCCCGCTCCGGTCCGCAAGGTCTTCAACTGGGCCCGTCGTGTCAGTAGCGATCGACTTGAGCGGACGCTCGCTGGGCAGCCGGTGCCACTCTCGTTACAGCTTCAACACCAGCTTGCCGACCGTCTGTTGTGGCGCAAGATCCGCGCCTTCTTTGGTGGTCGAGTACGCTACTTCATCGTTGGTGCAGCACCCACCCCGAAGGATGTCCTGACCTTCTTTTGGGCCGCCGGAATGCCGATCCTCGAAGCCTACGGTATGACTGAGGCGACGGCGATCACGCATGCCAATACGATGAAGGCGGTCAAGCTCGGCACCGTTGGGCGATTGCTCGATGGGCTGGAGCAGCGCATTGCCGAAGACGGCGAGCTGCTGGTTCGGGGCCCCTGGGTGTTTAAGGGCTACTTTCGAAATCCCGAGGCCACTGCCGCCACCGTGATCGACGGCTGGCTGCACACCGGCGATGTCGGGGTGCTCGACCCAGACGGCTACTTGCGAATCACGGATCGCAAAAAGCACCTCATCATCACCGCTGGCGGCAAAAACCTGTCGCCCGGCAACATCGAGTCCGCCATAAAGAGCGCCGATCCTCTCATCAGCCATGTCATCGCACACGGTGACCGCCGCCAGTTCGTGAGCGCACTCATCGCGCCGAGTCCGCTGGAAACGCTCGACTGGGGCCTTCATCGCGGCATGGTCTCTCGCAGCGAGGTCGCCGAACGAACCAAGGAACTCATCGAACATCCCTCGGCTCGCAGCGAGGCGCTGGCCCGTGCCATGGAGCCGATCGTCCGTAGTCGCGAGTTCGAGGAGCGCATGCTCGCCGCTGTCCGTCGCGGCAACCTCGGCCTGGCTCACGTCGAACAAGTTCGTCGATTCCTGGTGCTGCCACGCGACCTGTGCCAAGAGCACGGCGAGATGACCCCCACCATGAAGGTCCGTCGTCGCGAAGTCGAGCAAAAGTACCTACCCGAGCTCGACCGCCTCTACCATGACGACGCGTTCGGCCAGTCCGTCTAGGCTAGACCGGCTATCGCGATTTACTATCAATCAACATATATCGTGGCGCTACATCAGGTTAGTGCTGGGCACTGACCAGCTCAACCAGCACACCACCGAGCGCTTTGGGATGTAAAAAGGCCACCTGATGGCCTCTGGCACCCGGTCGCGGAACCTTATCGATAAGCGGTACGCCGCGCTCAGCCAGCTCGTTGAGTGCATCAGCAATGTCTTCTACCGCAAATGCGATGTGGTGCAGACCACCTCGTTTGTCCAAGAACTTCTCGAGCCCAGCATTCTGACCTCGCGGCATTGGTGCGATCAGCTCGATGCAGGCATCGGCCTCCGCCGGCGTAAGAAGGAACGCGGCCTCGGTAAGCTGCGTCGGTACGTACTCACGTGCAGAAAGAAACAGCGGCAACACCGACTGCCAAGCTGCCAGCGCGCCATCCAGTTCCGGCACACAGAGCGCCACATGGTCGATTCGAACGATTTTCATGCGCGTACAGTAACCCGCAGCACTGCTCTGTAAAGGAACATAGAAAACCGGCTCCCTCTGTTACGAGGGCTGCCAGGTCACTGTTTGTCGGGGAAAAGGGAGAGAGGAGGGAACCACCCGAAGCAGGTCTGCTCGGGCTACGCAGGACGTGGCTCTTAGAAGGTCAAGCGCCAGCCGAAGCGCATAAACAGCGGGAGCTGGTAGCCAGTCGGCTGACCGTAGTTCGAGTTGAACGTCGGCAGCGTGCCGTTGTTGGCCTTCAGGTGCTTGAGGTCGGTGATCTGGCCGTTCACGATCGGAGACACCGTGGTCGCGGTGAACTCGTCATCAACGTTGGTGACCTCTCGCTGATTGAACAGGTTGACCACGTCGACAAACAGGTTCATTCCGACCGTCTGGGTCAGCTTGTGATCGTAGCCGACGTGCAAGTCGAACTGCGTCACCGTCGGGGTACGACCACCCGAGCCACGCGGCAGCAGGTACACTTCACGACGTCCGTAGTAGGGGTGACGACCGAGGACTTCGATCGGTCGACCGCTGGTGGCGGTGAAGGTAATACCAATGGTCAGCTTGCCCTTGTCACCAAACACCGGCTGGTCGTAGAACGCCGTCGCCTTGAAGTTGTGCGGGCGGTCGGTGGGCAGTGGGCCATTGCGGTTCGCGAGCAGGTCGATCAAGTCGAACTGCGACGAGATGTTCGGGTCGCTCTGGCCGTTCGACGATGAGAACGTACCGGGGTAGTTACCGAGCGTACGCGAATAGGTGTAGCTCGAAATCACCGAGAAGCGATTCGACAGCCGCTTGTTGAGCGTCAGCACCAGGGCATCGTAGTTGCGGCGGGCCTTCGGGAACACCGAGCCAACCAGCTTATACGCACCGAGCAGTGCCACCGCATCCTGATAGGCGAGCTGATCCGCCACCTTGGCAGTGGCTGCGGTGCCAGCGGGCTTCAGGCGATCCACCTCGTCTTGCAACTGCTTGACGACGTTCGGGTCCGAAGGCACACCGGGGTTCGCGAGCAGGTAGGTCGTACCACCGTCCGGCGACATGTCTTCGACGATGTTGCCGAGGTCGCGGTGGATGTAGCTGACGCCCAGGACGATATCCAACCCGACATCGTAGTTCACGCCGAGCGTGATTTCGTTGATGTACTGACCCTGAACCACCGGCGAGATGAGTGGGGCCCGACCACCGTTGACTACGCCGCCATCGGCAGCCAGGAACTGGCAGCCCGCCGAGGGCACCGGCACGGCGCGACCACCAGGCTGAAGCGTGACTCTGTCGCAGTTCGCGCCAGGCACGAATCCAGAGGAGTACATACCTTCAGCGGTAAGCTGGCGATCGTTGATGTTGAGCGGAATCGACTGATAGAACCGCCCGTAGTTGAAGAACACCTTCGAGCGACCAGGCCGCGAGGTAAGCTGAGTAAAGTCATACACCAGACCGATACGCGGTGCCCAGTTGTCCTTGATATCAATATAGCGTCGGCCATCCGCGCCATAGAGTTCTTGGCCTTCCCAACGCACACCAGCATTGAGCACCAGACCCGGTGCCCAGCCAATGCTCCAAGAGTCGCGCAGGTACGCCGAGAAGTTCTGGGTGTAGCTGCGACCCTCAAAGTTGTTGAGGTGTTCGATCTCTTTGGTCTCCAGGTTCTGGCGAGCGTACTCGCGAGTAATCTGGATGCTGCCGTCGGGCTGCTGACTATACGCCCGGTGACCGCTCGCTGGGTCGTTCGGATCGAGATCGGAGCCAGTGTAGGTGCGGTTGTTGTAGCTATCGAGATACTCAAACTCGAAGCCAGCCTTGATCGCGTGAATACCACGCAGCGGGTTCCACTCCCCGGTCAAGTGCAGGAAGTACGTCGCCGAGGCAATGAGCTGGTGACGCTGGAGCAGGCTGTTGCCGTACTGTCCATAGCCACGGGCATAACCAGTGAGTGGACATGGGTTGAACAGCGTCGAACGACCCATCGCGTCCATCTTCATCTGACGGCGGCAAGCACCTACGTCTTCGAAGTCGGACAGCGTAAACGGGTCTGTCTGAGCCGCTGCCCAGGCGATGCTTGGCAGGTTCGGCTGCTCGGGGCTGGTCGCAGAAGCCTGGTAGTGATAACCGTACAGGACGTCAAGCTGGAGCTTCCGGTCAAACAACTTGCCGATGTAGTGGAAGATCGCGTCGTGGACTTGGTCCTTTTGGTTAAACCGCTGCGTGCCCAGATCAACCGCCCGAATGGCACCGTAATCGTCGGTGATCTTCGGTGAAGCAATATAGGTGAGCTGGATGTTGTGGTCTTGGCTGAGGTTGAACTGGATCTTGGCGATACCGTTGTAGAGACGCTCGACCGCTCCAGCTTCCTGAGCATAAGAGATCTCGTCGGTACGGAGAGCCAGCGTCCTCGGTCCATCACACAGGGAGGAGTTCGCCAGGTAACTCGGGCACTGGAAGTCCGGGTCGATCGCCGCTTTGCCAGTCGAGGCGTCAAACGACAGAGACCGGGCGCGCCGCTGATACAGGACTTCCTTAAAGGTCGGCGCAAAGCCAAGGTAGAACCAGATCCGATCTTTGACGATCGGACCGCCAAGCTCGAAGCCGAAGTCGTACAGCAGGTTGTTGCGGCTGCGAGTAATGAGCGCTTCACCTAGGCGTGCAACACCGCGAGGCTCAAGCTGGAACGGCTGGAACGAGCCAAACACCGAGCCCTTGAACTCGTTGCTACCCGTCTTCGTCGCGATGTTGACAACACCACCCGTGGCGCGACCGAACTCGGCCTGATACCCACCGGTGATGACGTTGATTTCCTGAATGAAGTACTGCGAAAGCTCGGTACCGATCAGACCCTTGTTCGGGTCTGAGGTATTGAGACCATCGATGATGTAGTTGTTCTCGCTGCCGGTTGAGCCCGAGATCTGCACACCGACGTCACCACCAGCCGCGCCGGTCTTGCCAGCCACGTCAGCAGTGCCTGGCGCAAGCGTCAGGACCGACTCGAACGTACGGCCACGAACCGGCGTGGCCCGCATGACTTCCTGGTTGACTTCAACGCCCGTTGAGGTACTCGCGGTGTCGACGACAGGTGCCGACTCACGAATGACCTTGACCTCGCGCTTCGTCGAACTGAGGTTGATCTCACCGTTGACGGTAACGGTCTTGCCAAGGCTCAGCCGGATGCCGGGGCGTTCGACGCGTGGTTTGTCGTCCGCACCGAAGAAGAAGCTGACCTTATAGTCATCACCCGAGGGAAGCTGGGTGATGATATATCGACCGTTGTTGTCGGTGATTTCGGCCTGTTCGCCTTGCAGAGCCGGGCTCTGCACAACGACGGTGACACCCGCCAGCGGCTTGCCATTTTCGTCTTTGACAGTGCCCTGAATCTGGGCCAGCGTTTGCTGGGCGAGCGCCACCTGCGGTGCAAGGTACGCACCCGGAACCACCAGCAACCAGGGAAGCAGCTTGGCCCGCAACACTACGGCGGCCTTTCCCTGGTGTTTCGAATTCTTTCGTCGCATCGTTCAAACTCCTGGCGAGTCGTACTAGCAGTTGTTGGGATCAGCGACCGCGCTCGACGGCACACCGGCGTAATCCATCGGAGTCGCACCTTTGAGCAGCTTGGCGCGAATCACGATGTCTTTGCCCATCGTGTGAATGCCCTTACCGACAGGGTGTCCCTTCACTTGGCTGAGGTCGTAAATCGCCGCTCCCTTGAGCGTCACGGTGACAACGACTTCATCGGTCATCGGGTTCGTCAAAGTCGCCCAGGCACCACCGCTGGCTGGCGCAACATAGATCGAGCGAAGCGCTCCACAATCATCAGCCACATTCGGGCTGACAATCACGGCCACAGCCTTGGGAGCACCACCGTTCACAGAGACCTGCGCGGTGGCTGAGGTGCCGTTCAACCGGCTGTAGTCAACCGCTGCGTTGACCGCGATCTCGATCGCGCCATCGATGGCGACCAAGTCATCCGCCACTTTGTACGGATCGGTCGAAGAGCCAGTGCCCTTCGCCCCAGCGCGAACTTCGCTCCCGCTGGCACCATCACCATTGCCCACGGTATTGATCTGGAATGGTTCGGTACGGAACGACAGCAGCGAGGTAGCCCGATCGTCGAGCAGGATCTTCTGCTGATCACGACCTGCCAGACCCTTGGATAAGGTCACGGTGTAGCTCGCATCCGGTTCAAGAGCAGCCAGAGGGTCCACGGTCGTCTTGGTCAGACCGATCTTGTCGCACTTGAACTTGTTGGTGGCGCTCGTGCAGCTCGTGAGGACTTCCATCTGCAGGCCAGGTCCGTAGGGGAACTGCGATGGGTCCGGGCTCAAGTCCGAGCCAGTGAGCTGAAGGCTGTTGTAGGTAAGCGGAATTCCCACCGCGCCGTTGTCCGTGGAGCAGTTGGTGCAAGCCAGGCTGATCACCTTCTGATCCACCAGCTTTAGATCGGTCGGCACGCCAGAATCGGGGACCAGCTCAAGCTCTGTACTGTTCGCCCCACGGCTTGGCGCATCGAGGTCGAGCAGCGGCGGCTTGTTGAACACCACACGCAAGCGGCGCAGCGAGTCGGGATTGGGCGGGCTCTTCTTGACACCATAGGTGTCCATGAAGGGGTCGTTCGTGCACTGCTTCAGATCTTTGTACTGAGGCAGGGTGCAATCAGACGGCACACTCGTATCGGTGAACACCAAGTGGCCGGTATTGATGCCGAAGTCAATCAGGGTCAGCCGCAGAACCTTGAGCGGACCAGTTGGCTCGCCATCCTGGCCCGTGAGGTTGTCATTACAAGCCCCCAGCAGCATCAGGCTCGCGGCGGCACCAAGAAACAGTGACTTTCTATGCTTCTTCATCGGCTCGAAGCTCCTTCACAACGACCACACCGGGATTGAAGGCCCCGGCACCAAAACCAGAAAAACCGCAGCGACAGTGCCCCTTCGCCGTACGTACCCCAGCCGTTCCGTCGAGAAGCTCGCGGCATAAAGACTGGTTGAATTGGTAACACAGGGACGGAAGCGACATTTCGCACAACAGTGTACTAATGAGGCATTCCACAAGGACTGGGGAATAAAGTCAACGTGAAACCCGTTCTTTGGGCCAAACGCTGCTCAATCTCTGCGTCCCCACATACCGGCCATCGTCCGATCGAGCCCCGAGACTACCGCCAGCCCGACCGTGAAATCTCGATTCTACGAGGCTGCTTAGGGAAAATAGCCGTCCACAAGGAGCTGCTCAGCGGTCAAGATCGCACCTTGGGCGGCCCCCATTTTGGTGTTGTGCGACAGCAGCACGTACTTGACACCGTGATCCCCAAGCGCCCGTTCCTCGCGGAGGCGACCCACAACGGTCGTGAGCCCGCTGCCCAGATCGCGATCGAGGCGCGGCTGCGGTCGATACGGATCGTCTGTCACCGAAATGAGTTGCGACGGCAGCGAGGGCAGCCGAAGCGCAATGAGCTCTCGCCCGAACTCCTCAAGCGCTGCCTTCACATCAGACAGCGGTGCGGCTCGCTCGGTCTCACAAAACACCGCTTCGGTATGCCCGTCCAGAACCGCCACCCGGGTGCACGTACAGCTCACTGCGACCGGCAGCGACTCGATCGCATGCTCATGGACGGAGGTGCCTGCACACAGGCCCAGGATCTTCCGCGTCTCTCGCTCGACCTTCTCTTCTTCGCCGGGAATAAACGGAATGATGTTATCGATGACATCAAGGGCGGCCACTCCCGGCGAGCGCCCAGCCCCAGATACCGATTGCAGCGAGGTCATCACCACCTTACGCAGCCCAAACTGCCGCAGGATCGGTGCCAGCGTGATCGCCAGCCCCACGGTGGTGCAGTTGGGTCCGGGCGCAATAAAGCCATGAAAGCCGCGCCGCATCTGCTGGGTGCGGAGTAACCGTGCATGGTCGCGGTTGACGCCGGGCAGCAAGATCGGGACATCCGGCTCGTACCGAAAGGCACTCGCGGTCGAAAAGACCGGGACCGCAGCCGCCATGCGCGGCTCTAGCTCTTTGGCGACATCGCTTTCGACGGCGGAGAAGACGACATCGATTCCCTCAGTGGTCGCGTCTTTGGCGGCCCACACCGGCAGCTCCAGCAAGTCCGGTGGCGGCCGTCCCCCGGCATACCAGCGCAGACTGCCCCGCTCATCCCGCAGCGCCTCGCCATACGAGCGGCCCGCCGAGCGCTCCGATGCACACAGCCGCGTCACGGTGAACCACGGGTGATCAGTCAGCGCAGCGACGAACTGTTGGCCAGCAACTCCCGTCGCACCCAAGACCATGGCGCGTAGCTTTGGATTCATAGCGGCAGCGAGCATAATCGGACTTGCTCAAAAGGGGAAAGTCGATCATGTGTGACACGCTCGTCGTCGTGCAGCCGCATTGCGTGCTGTTTGCCAAAAACTCCGATCGCTCTCCTGAGGAACCGCAGACCATCGAGTGGCAACCAGCGGCTGAACATAAGCCCGGCAGCTTTGTAAAATGTAGCCACCTGAGGATCCCGCAGGCTCGTCGCACCCATGCGGTGATGCTGTCGCGGCCCTCGTGGATGTGGGGTGCCGAGATCGCCACCAACGAGCACGGCGTCACGATTGGCAATGAAGCGGTGTTCACCCGCTATGGAGTGCCGCGACTCGGACTGACTGGCATGGACCTGTTGCGTCTGGCCGTGGAACGGGCCGACTCTGCCTCATCAGCGGTCGAGGTCATCCTCGATCTGTGCGCGCAGTTTGGCCAAGGCGGGGACTGCGACCATCTCAGCAGCTCGTTTCGCTACTTCAGTAGCTTCATCATTGCCGACCGCCGCCGGGCCTTCGTGCTCGAAACCGCCGGACCACACCATGCGATCGAGGAAGTCCTGTCGACACGCAGCATCTCGAACGGACTGACCATTTCCGGCTTTGCTGAGTCGCACAGTGATGTCCTACGGACCTGGGCATCTCGCTGTCGCATCCGCCAGCCACGAACCCAAGGCCGCGCCCGCAGCGCCCGAGGACTCTCAGACATGATCGCAGTCCTCCGAGATCACGGCACCGATCATGAGAAGCAGGGTCGCATTGCTACCAACTTGCTACTTGGCGGCATGTCGGGTCCATGCATGCACGGTGCAGGTCTGGCGGTGAACGTCCAGACCACCAGCTCATGGGTGTCGCGGCTCTCTCCGCAAGGAGACAGTCACTACCTAACTGCCACGTCTGCTCCATGTATGTCCTTGTTCAAACCCGCGCAGGTACACACGCCCATTTCGAGCGAGTACCTCGGTGCTCCGGCCATCGGTCGCGCCGATGCCCACTCTCTGTTTTGGCTCCAGGAGCGACTCCACTGCCTGGTCATGCGCGATCCCGAGCGACTCCTTCCTCTATTTGAAACGGAACGCAATCAAGTGGAGCTGCGCTGGCTCAACAACCCGCTGCCATCGGCCGAAGCCTTTGCGGTGCATCGAGAACTGATTCACAAGTGGACCCAGCTAGTGACACAGTCCTTGCAAAGCGATCCGATTGGCAAGCGTCGGCGTCCACCGTGGGTCGAGCAATACTGGAGCCGTCAAAACCAGCGCGTGGGCACTCTTCGGTAAAAAGAGGGGATCGCAACCGAGGCCGAGCCTTTTCGGAGACCACGCCGTGGTTCTCAGCCGCAGCGCCACCGCCATCCACCCCCGCCCCTTCACGACCCAGACTCACCGCCTTGAGTGCGCAAGGCCATGGGCCAGGGTCGCAGAGACTCCGACCAGCCTTCCGAACTCTCCCGACTTGGGTCTTCGAGTCAGCGAAAGGCAGTGCCGTCTCTGGGCACCCAGGTCTGAGCCCCGTCCGCTGGGTGCTACAACGCAGGCCGTTGGATCGGTGACCCGGTCGCTTGGGTTCTGTACCCAGCGCGTTGGGTTCGTGACCCAGCCGGTTGGGTTCGTGACCGGGCGCTGGACGATCACGAGATGCTAGGGTGCCCCTTCGTAGGCGTCGCAGTCCAATCCACACTGCTCGGCCAGGGTACGCCAGTCGAAACGAAGCCCCTGTGCGATTTGAAAATACTTACGGGCCGCCTCATCGCTCTGCGTGACCCCATCGCCGAGCGCGTACATCACCCCGAGCGTGGCAGCGGCACGACCACTGCCAGCGGAAGCGGCCCGGTCGTACCAAGACACCGCCAGGTCCGAGTTCTGTCCGACACCATCGCCGGTTGCATAGAATCCACCGAGGTTGGCCATCGCCCGCGAGCTACCGGCCGCAGCCGCACGCTGACACCACAACACCGCCGCTGCTTTGTCCACCGCCACACCAACGCCTTTGATGTAAAAGACGTACAGCTCAAACATCGCGTCCGGCTCTCCGGCTTGGGCCGCCAGGTGGTGGTAGCGCAGGCTCTCCGTCACGTCCTTTTCGCAGCCAAACCCAGCGTAACAAAATAGACCGAGTAGATACAGCGCCCTCGGGATGGAACTGGCTCGCAGTGCAAACGCAAAGGCTTCGGTGGCTCGCTCGCTCTGCCGTGAAAAATAGAGACGATTGGCCAGATCCACCCCAGCTTGCAGATGACCGAGCTGCGCCGCTCGTTCCAATGCGGCGACGGTCAAGTTCCGCATCCGCTCGACCTGCTCGAGTGCTACGGGAGCAAGTCCGATCATCTCATCGACTCCCCGAAACTCTAGCGCCAGCGCGGTACGGCAGCTTGCGTCATATAGCGCTTGTGCATCCCCGTGAGCCAGGACTGACTCCAGCTCTGCAATCTTCGACTCGGTGTCTACCTGCCGTCCGTCCATCGATTCGCGCTCCTGGGTAGGCGTAAAAGAACCACGTCGGACTCCACAGTCGAGCAGGATGGAGCCGGCGTCAAGCGAATGCAGCGGTCGTGGATCGGCGGAAGCAGCAGCTACATGCAGACGTGGGTGGTCATGTTGCAGGTCGGCTTGCTCATCGGACAGTCCCCGTTCATCAGGCACGCTACACAAGCGGTCTTGGTCGGATCAGCAGCGTCCACGTAGCACTTGGGAGTGGGGTTCTTACAGTCCATATCCGCTGCGCAGGGCACACAGAGGTTCTTGACCGGCATGCCAGTAACGGTCTGACAGAACTTATTGGTCCCATTGCAGTCTGCGTTCATCAGACACGCGGTGCAGACGTTGAGGTGCTTATCTGCGGCGTCCACATAACACTTCGGAGTGCTCATGTTCGTACAGTCGGCATTCGCCAAGCACGCTGCGCAAGCATTCTTATTGGCATCCGCAGCATCGACATAACACTTGGGACTCGGTGCCTTACAGTTCGCGTTCGCGGTGCACTCCACACAGAAGTTCTTGGTGTCGTCCATCCCCGGATCTTTGAAGCAAGCGGGCTTCGGAGCGGAGCAGTTTACGTCCACCAAACATGTGAGACACATGTTCTTGCTGGGATCCATGTTGTCGATCTTGCAGGTGGGGGTCATCACCGGGCAGTCGAGCGTCCCCACGCATGGCACACACTGATTCTTGGTCGTGTCGGCAGCGTTGAGGTAGCAAGCAGGCTTGCCCGCAACCCCCGTACAGTCCGCACCGCTCTGGCAAGCGATGCACTGGTTGTTTCCAAGATCGCAGATCGGCTTGCCCATGACGTTCATGCAGTCGGCCCCACTCAGGCACGGGACGCACTTGTTCTTGCTCGCATCCGTCATGTCCTTGAGACACTTCGGGCTCGCCATCGGACAGTCCGTATCAGCTAGACACGGCACGCACTTGTTCTTGGTGGTATCGCAGATCGGACGGTTCGTGAGCGTCTTGCAATCGTTCGTGCTCAAGCACTCGACACAGACATTGAGCGTCGAGTCCGGAGCGGTCTTGCACTGCGCCGGAGTCATGTTCTTACAGTCGGCAGCGATCAGACACGGAACACACTTGTTGATGGCGGTGTCGCAGGTGGTCTTGCCGGGAGTGGTGCAGTGACTGTTCTGGGTGCACTCCACACACATGTTCTTGCTGCTGTCCGCTGGATCGACTTTGCAGCCGGGTGCCGTTGGTAGCAGGCAGTCCATGTTGGTCAAGCAGGTCGCGCACTTCCCGGTGGCGGTATCGCACGCCGGACGACCCGGGAAGGCCCCGCAGAAGCTGTTATCGGTACACTCCACGCAGCGATTCTGACCAGGACTGCAAGCGCGAGTCGTGGTGCCCGCGCCCAGAATGCGCACGCAGTCCGACCCGCTCAGACACTGCACACAGCCACTGTTCGACTTGCACAAAGACTTGGTCTGACTGGCGGGATCGCAAGCGACCTCGTTATTGCACATGCACTGTCCACCACCGCAGCGATCCGCCGTGCTATTGCTGCAAGCATTGGAACAGCCGCCGCAGTGGTTAAAGTCAGTCTGCGGATCAATACACATCCTGAGCATCGGACAGCAGCTTCCCTTTCCGCTGTCCGCACCGGTTCCACACTGCTCAAAGCCATCGTTGCCCGGTGTCATGTTGACGTTGCCGCTCACGCACTTGTTGTCGAGGCTGTCGCACAGCTCCGGAGCGCCATCACGAGCCTGCATACTAGGCGGAGGAATCGCCGGCCAGACGTTGCGATTGTTGTCATCGCAGTCGTCGCAGTACAGCAGGTTGGTATTGAACGCGGCAGGGTTATCGGTGTCCTTACAGCCCGCGCAGGACATGTACTTGTCCCCATCGAGATCGCTCTCGTTGGGAGGAAGGGCCCCACTACAGTCGTCATCGAATCCGTTGCAGATCTCTGCAATCGGATCGGTCTGATCCTTACAGACCAAATAGCGATCCTTGGAGGGGAATCCGGGGACACTCAGCGCATAGAAAGGATTGTCCTTGCCACGCACACAGCCGACCACCGTGCCGGCCTTGCAACGGGTGCCATTCACCGTCACACCACACGATCGACCCTTTTCCGCCAAGAAGCTTCCTGCGGGGTCATCCAAGCTGCCATTGCAGTCATCATCCACCGGGTTTGTGGCGTCGCAGGTTTGTGGCTTCGGCTGATTGGCTCCAAAGCAGCGAGCCGTGAACAGCGCGCTATTGTCCTGCGCAGGGCACCCCGCAAACGCCTTGGGATCGACCGAGGAAGACGGAAGCGTCGAGGTACAGACACAGCGACCACTGAAGAATCCACTGATGTCCTTCTGTCCGCACAGTCCGACCGTGGAATCCGCACACGAGGTCGTTCGCTTCGACAAATCCGTCCCAGTCTGTACCAAGCGACCCCCTAACGAGTCGGGGTTTAGCTCATCGATCAGACCATCGCAGTCATCATCCTTGCCATTACACATCTCGACTGCGAACGGGTGGACATCCAGGTTTGCATCATCGCAGTCCGTTGCGGAGTCGTAGCCATCCTTGTCACGATCGAAGCTACAGACATCCATCATGCCATCGCAGTTGTGATCCTTGCCGTCGCAGGCGATCGGCGCACCGGGAAAGCTGGTCGGGTCCGCATCATTGCAGTCAAAGGGCTTGCCAGCCACCAGACAGCCAGCGGTGTTCTTGGGGAATCCGTCTCCGTCCGCATCACACGCCACCGCAGGACAGCCACTGCGCGCCAGCATGGGATCTTCACAGCTTGTGTTCTGCACCGCACCTATGGAATCAGTGTTTCGACACAGTCCGCGCATTGCGGACAGGACATTGAATCCCTTCGAGGTCGCATCGAGCATTCCGTACTTGGTCGCGCTCCCAAGCGTGGTTGCAGAGCCCGGAAACACCCCTCGATCGTTGTCATCGCAGTCGAGCGGGCGTCCAGACATCTTGTAGTTGGTGGTCGGGCAAGTCTGTCCCGCCAGCACCTCTGAGCGCTGAAAGCCATCGCCATCGAGATCACAGGGGACACAGCCCGCAGACGGACGACCATCGCAGGCCCAGTCCTTGATCACACCATCGGGCGGATCGCAGAGCTTCTGCGCATTGGGATGCACCCGCGCATCGGAATCATCACAGTCACGCAGCTTCACATCGGGATTGTTCGGAGAGTAGCCGTCGCAGTCTTCGTCGGTAAAGCAGTCTACACTCAGCCCGGTGCAGTCGAAGTCAAAGGTGGTATCGCAGCGCTTCGGCTGACACAAAGCCTGATCCGCCCGCTTCTTGTGATTGGTTGCGCAACTGGTGACATCGCTACACTCACAACAGTTCCGTGGTCGAGGATTGCCGTGATAGCGATTCTTATCGGTGTCATCGCAGTCACTTCCTTCGGGATCGCCGTCCGCATCTTTGTCTTCACAAGCCCTTGGCTCGCCAGCACAGGTGACATCAAACAGAGCCAGTGGTGGCAGACTGGTGGCACTCGGCGGATGAGCAGGACGCAGCTTGACGTTGCAAGATGGACTTGCCAGGGGATGGATGTCAAAGCTGCGGAGTCGCACTGGTTCCAGGTCTCCCGGGGGAGGATCTCCATCGACACAGTCCAACACCTCTGGCTGATCCTGATATAGGGAAGCGGCTTCGGCATTCTGCGCGGTCCATGTCAGTGCATCCGGAAAGTGATCCCCATCGACATCGAACTCAGAGGCCACCGGTAGCAGTTTGGCTTCGACTTCCTGGTAGGCACCGATGTCTAAGATTCGGGCGAAGAAGTACTGCGGCTCGGGATTCCCTTTCTGCGGCAGCGATTCTACGTTGGGCACATTGGCGGCCAGGACTTGCAGCAAGAAGCGACCATGCTGCGAGAAGGGAAGCGCGACTTTGAGCGGATCGCTGGCCAGCAATCGCTTGTCGCTCACATTCTGAATGCCTGACAGGAACACCACCTTGCGGGTAGCACGGTCCTGGATCTTGACGATGTAGCTCTGGAGTCGAACTCCCTCCGGAGCGCGGATCACCACCATCACACCATCAGGCACACTACACGATGCCAAAAACAGCACGAGAAGTGCCCCAAGGAAGTGGCAAAGTCCCTTCTGATTGCGCTTCCAGTTCATCGGTCCCCCCTACGTAAGCGAAGCAATTTCTATCGAGGCACTACGAAAAGACGACAAAAAACGAAATCCCAAACCAGCACAGTGCTACTTAGATGACGAACGGCGTGACACCTTTCCAACTGCCATAAGCGGGTTGGTGGTCCGCTCCGCTGACGGTAGCGCGACACTGCGCAGCCTGCGTAGCTCGGTGAGCAGAATCTGCTGCTCTACCTGGGCCAAGCTACTCTCTCGGGAGCGCTGCGCCCGCATCTCGATCAGCTCAGCCAACAGCGGGGCCAGTGCCGTTGCCAGCCCACGCTCCAGCGTCTCTGCATTGACTGGCTTTTCGATTCCTTTGACCGGCAACAAAGTGGCACTGATGCCTCTGGCCAGCGGCACCAGCGTTGCCTCAATCCGCGATAGCATGGTCTCTGTCTGGTTGACCCTGGTGGCCAATCCCTGAATCTGAGTCATCAAGCGATCGACATCGTGCGCAAGACCTGAAACGTTGCGCACGGTCTGAGATTGAGACTTCGATATCTCTTGAGAGAGCCGCTCTTGGCCTTCCGCTAGCAACTGATGCAGCTCGCTGATCTTGCGACCGACTGCGGCGACATCGACGGTACCAACAACAGCCTCCGCTCCCACCACAGCCGCAGGAGAGACTCCAGCGACCATAGGCTCAAGTGGCACAGAGCCGCTGACAGCCGCCGCGTTCCTCCCTTCGGGAAGCGGAATCCCAACCACCGAAGTCGAAGCAGCAGAGTCCGCTGGTCCGGACTCCTTCACCGCTGGAATTGGCGATTCTGGCTGCGGAATCGCTGCTTCCTCTGTATCCGCAACTGGGGCCCGTTCGATGGGAGACAGATCCGCACCCACCAAAATGCGCTGGCTCCGTGATGAGCTTGCCACACGACGAGTGGCAGCGGTCCGGCTGGTAGTCGCTCGTCGACGGGTAGTGACAACCGCAGCAGACTCTACGGGTGGCTCGGTCGGCGTTACGGCTGGTGTCTTGCGAACCCGGGTGGCCATCGTTACTCCTAAGGGGTCATCACCGTGGGAACGCCCGGCGGCAAAATCTCAATCACCCCCGCCCACAGACACATCAGCTTCGCTGAGTTATTCAGAATCGGCATATTGCCCAGCAGCACGGTAGGAGCCCCGACAATCCATGGTGCTGGTGTGTTCGGAATGCACGGCATCGGAGTCAGCACGCCGAGCGCGGCAGCCGTGGCAGCGGCCACCATGGGATTGGCCATCGACTGGCACATTCCAAACGGTAGGATGTTTACCATGGGCTTATTGTCCATGATGTTGGCAACCGGCACCGGTGACATCACACGATTGACCGGCAACACCATCAGCGAGCCAGGAGCCAGCCCAAAGGAACACTTTAGCATTGCGCCCATACAGACTGCGTTTGGCATTATTTGCCTCTCGGTGTAGAGGGTTCTGTCATCGGCAAAGTACCAATATTCGGAGGCTCTAAGATCAGTCCCTTGCGGGGTGGAGGAGGTGGCGGAGGGGCCTTCTTTCCCGATTTGGCCGTCAACGCTGGAGCTTTTTCCGCTGTCGCAACGGGCGGTGCCTTTTCCGCTGCCGCTGCCGCTAGCTCCGGCTTGGCAATCGGAGACTCTGGAACCTGGGGTACCTGCGGTACTTCAGGGGCTTGAGGAAGCTCCGGAGCTGCCGGAATCTCAGGCGCAGTCGGCAGCTCAGGCGCACTCGGTAGCTCCGGTGCAGCGGGCATCTGTGCACCACTTAGGAATCCGGTCACCGCCGGAGCCGCAGCCGCCACGATCTTCTTGCGCGCCACATCCATGAGTCCGCGCAGCGCTGACTGCTTGGCCGCATCAGCCGCTTGCGCCTCTACAGATGGTGTAGAGGGAGCGGGTGCCACCTGAAGCGGTCGCCCCTTTTCATCAAACTGTTCCGGAGTTGGTACGAGCGCCCCTTGCTCATAGCGGGCCCGCTTCTGAAGTGTGCCGCTCGGATAATAGACCAGGGATTCACCGTGGAGCTTGCCCGCCAGATACTGATTGGTTTCGCGCAGACGCCCATCGGGAAGAAACTCTTGGACGAGTCCGTGAAGCTGTCCTTCGACATAAGGCTCGCGACGGACCACCACCCCATGCGGCCCAAAATAGACCGCCTCACCATGCCGTTTGTCGTTCACATAATGCGCAGACAGAATCGGCGCACCATCGGGACCATAGATGACGCCGACTCCGTGCATTTTGCCCTTCACGTAGTGCTGCTGACTCACCATTTGACCGTTTTCATAGGTCACCATGTCGCCGTGTAGCTCTCCGCTCACATACGACGCCAGCAGCTCCGACCGACCCTGTTCATCAAAGCGACGCAGCAGTCCATTCATCTTTCCGGCTTTGAAGTGAACACGCTGCAAGACCTTGCCATTAGGAAAATACTCAACAGATTCTCCGTCGAGCTGATCATTCTTATACTGCGACTTCTGATGTAATTTCCCGCTCTGGAAAAAGGAAAACTCGCCGTCCATTTTGCCGTCATGCAGTGGCCCGCGCATGCTGACGTTGCCATCCGCATCGTGATCGACATGCTCGGCCTTGTCACCAACTGGCCCCTGCGCAGACTCCGCTTCTGGACGATGCTTGGACTGTTCACTCATATTAGTTCAGCTTCACCATGCCGCCCTTGATCGCAGCCATCGCTCCACCTTCGAGCTTCGCCATCGCCGCAGCCTTGACGTCGATGTTCACGCCCTCCAGCTTCATGCCTACCCCAGCCTTGATGTCGAGGTTCACGGCCGCTTCCTGCTTCATGTTGGCCCCGGCCTTGAACTTCATATCCGCCCCGGACTTCACATCGACAGCTGCAGAGGCCTCTGCCTTGATCCCCTTCTTCGAAACGATCTTGATGTCGCCATCGACGTTGATCGTCAGGTTCCCTTTCACGGTCAGGATGTAGTCCTTGTCTACCGTGTGGCTGAACTTGGCCTTGTTCTTGTGCGTCTCGTCCTTATCGACTTCGACCGTCCGCTTGCCTTTGACAGAGTGCTTTTCATCACCCTTATCGACCTTGACCGTACGATCTCCCTTTTTGACCGTGAGCATCTCATCACCCTCGGTCACTTCGACCTCGCGGTTCTTTTTCACCACGATCTTGTCGTTGTTGTCGATCTTGGCGCTGCGATCGTTTTTGATCTCGGTCTTGCAGTCGTTGTCTATCTTGGCGGTGCGGTCGTGCTTGACCTCTATGTTCATGTCCTTTTGGGCATGGACGTAGATCTCTTCGGAGTCCTTTTTGTCCTCGAGACGAATCTCGTTGAAACCACCACCACCCTTGCTGGTACGGCTCTTGGTCGTGCTCTTGGTCTGGTTGTCAGGAAGCGCGTAGGGAACCGTCTGTTCCGCGTTATAGACTGCCCCGGTAATCAGGGGTCGGTCGGGATTCCCATCAATGAAGGTGATCACCACTTCCTGTCCGATGCGCGGCAGAAAGAACGTGCCATAGCCCTTCCCTGCCCAGTGCTGAGTCACCCGAACCCAGCACGAGCTGTTTTCGTCCTTCTTCCCTTTGCGATCCCAAGGGAACTGGACCTTGACGCGACCGTACTTGTCGGTCCACATCTCTTCGCCCGACTTTCCCACCACCACTGCGGTCTGGCTTCCCAGCGCCATTTGGCGACGGGTGCGTCGCGGTGGACGGAAGACCACGCTGGCGGGCAAGGCTTCGATGGAGTTGCCGTAGTTGCCTCTGTCCCCGATGTGCTGAATGCTGCGAATCACATACTCTTGATTGAGATCGGCGCGATCGTGCTTGGTCAGCTTGAACTTGCCACCGGCCGTAAAGCCGCGACAGTTACCGCTCGCCCGCAGGACTTTCTGCGCGTGCTCCATCGATTCAATGCGCAGCTTGGCGAGCTTTTCTCCGTCGTTCTTTTTGGCGTAGTTACCAGGGTGATCATAGACCACCAGCGCCGGACTCCCACCACCTGTCTTGACGAACAGATCGGTCGAAGGAATCTCGAAGTTGTAGTCCGTCAGCGCGTAGCCGGTGGTAACCAACGACTCTTCAAACGTGCAGTCTCTCAGACAGTTGGGAGAGTCATCGAGTCCCATTCGCACATCGGTCGACCCAGTACACTTGGCGTAGCCATCACTGTCGTCGGAGAGCACCATCATATGTTTGCCGTCGCTGTGCTCGAAATAGTAAAAGATTCCTTCGTCTTCCATCAACCGACTGACAAAGTCAAAGCTCGACTCCTGATACTGCACGCAGTATTCGCGCTTGGCATACGTTCCGTTCAGGCTCTTCTTGAAATCCTTCAGTCCCAGATCCGAAAACACTTCTTCGATGATCTCCGGAACGCTCTTGTTCTGGAAGATCCGGTTGTCGGCGTGTAGCGTCAGAAGCCACAACCAGGGCCGCAGCTCAGCGACATAAATGGTGTGCTTGGGATCGTAACCTGATTCGACGAAGCGAGTCACGATTCCGCAGATGTGACGCTTCGACTTATCCGGCAGCACGATCGTAATCGTGACCGCCTTGCCCATCAGCTTCTTAAAATCGAGCTTTCGATCCTTGCAGAGAAACTGAAGCGTATAAAGGAACGGAAGGGAAATTTCCTCTTGTCCCTGAAACGACTCCAGAACCAAGGCATCCGCCGCAGGAGTCGACGCGCTTAGGAAGTCATGATCGCTCACGGTGCTGGCCTCAGTGGTTCATCGCTGTAGCGGGCAACGGCACCCAGCGCAACTCTGGGAACACCACGTAGCTTGCCTCCATAGGACAGAAAGGAAGTGAGTCCCAACACCGGCTGTTCCGCCCCTGGCTTGGGTTCCGGTGCCGGATAGCCCAGCCGCGCACGCGGAATCTCTTCGGCCTTGATGAGCAACGAGACAAAGATGTCGTACTCAGGACCAATGTAGAAACGCGCAAGCTGAATGAGCGCGTTCAGGCCTGGATGACCCGGCAGAAAGTCGAGGTAGCGCGCCCACGGCAGCGGTCCGATTTCAAGCTCGATGCCCGCTTGCTGATCCCAGATCATCGAGCCGATCATCGCCTGCCCGCCCAGCATTTGGTTTTGACCGCTGAGCCCGAGCTTGGTCCACTGCTCCTCTTCGATCGGACGCATCGCCCCCCGAAGCTGATGACAGACAATCTTGACCTGGAAGTGATCGCTGAGCAGAGTCTCCAGACCGGCGGCATCACGAGGCTGCTTGGTCAGAAGTCCCGCGTAGCGCAGCAAGGCCCGATCAGGAACCTTTAGACGCTCCTGAAGCCCCTCTGTGAGCATTCCCATCAGACCATACAGAAAGCGCGAAAAGTGGTGCTCTTCAGGCGAGTTCCACTCGGTTCCAAGCTTACAGCTTTGCCGGACCCGAAACAGCAGCGACACCAGGCGATGATCGAAGATGTCGAGGAAGTCACGAAGCGCAAAGTCCCGTGCCGCATTCCGTTCCAGAACCCAATCGGTCAGGTTGTGCGGAAGAGGTCCATGCGCTCCGCCCAATCCCAGCATGGCTACGGTAACGGTCGGCGTGCGTGCTTCCCCCGCAGGCCGTTCGACAGCGACGACATCACTGGGCGGAAAGGCCAGCGAAAAAGAGGAACGGAAGCGCAGCGGCTCCGCTTCAGGATCGGCCCCCGATCCCACGGAATCAGCGTCCGGCGTAAGCATTTCAAGGAGCCGTATCAACTGATAGAAGTTGAAGCGATACGGCTCCGCATACAGCTCTTCGATTACAGGAGGTTGCGAGCGCCCGCCAGCGGTGGCCATTTCTTCCACGCCTCCTGTCGCTGACGGCTACGGACCACCAGCGTCGTAAAAGAGTTAACCGCCGTATACAGACCAAAGAATCGGCTGAGCACGGCCGACATCATCAGCGCGCTGTGACCAACGTACATTGCTTCATCGAAGACGATCTGGACCTCTTGACCATGCACAAAGCCACGCCACGCATCCCGTCCGGCTTGTAGCGTCTTGGGCTGGCAGCGCAGTTCGGTGATTCCTAGGATCTGATTTTCCGTTGCGGTGGTCGGACTCATCCGATACAGACGGAGGATCTCACGCAGCGAATCGCGACTCTCTCTGCCACCAATCAGCGACAAGTGATTGAGTGACAGGTGGGACACGAGCTGCCACAGCGCCGCACCTCCCAAGGGAGGAGTAATGGGCTCGGTCGGTTTGGACAGACAGGTGACCGCTTTCACCGGAGCGGCATCCTCCATCTGAAGTCGTGCCCGGGCGGGCATTTGCGCCGCCAAATCACGGTTGGTACAGAGGGTATGGGCGAACACGGTCTGCGTCGCTGGTTGCGTCGGCTTAAACCGCAGATCGACAAACGACAGATAGGTGTCACAGCCGGTCATATCAGCGCGCCCGGTCGGCCGCCGCTGGGCATAGTAGAACGCCTGATGCTGATCACCACTGGCCGGGTGATTAAAGGAAAAGAATGGAGCGATGGTCTGGCTGGAGTTGGGATCGGCACTCATTGAGACCGCATCGATCGAGTGGATCTCGCAGGTCTTTTCCTCGCGCTTATCGGCTACGAGCTGATACTCTGGGAGTCGATGGGTCAGCCGAATCGGCTCCGCCGTCTTGCTGAACAAGTTGATGATCGGAGCGCAACCGAGCATAAACGTATTGCGATTCACAGCGACGGATCGAGAAGGCAGCTCGGAGAGCAAGATCAGGATGTCGGCGGTCTTCCTAGCAAGCTGAATGCGCGGCAGATCGATGTCAAAGAACAGAAATTTCTGTGGAAAGACAAAGTATTCCTGAAGCAGTCGATAGGCCGGATGCGCATACTCAGGAGAGGGCAGAAGCGCGTCTTCGGCATCCAGTCCAACCGGGCGCAGAGCCTGCGGACCCATGTACTGAACCTCGGGTCGACCATCCGGGAGCAGAGCCACACCCACCGTCGATGCAATCAGCAGATCATAGATCGCAGAGGCGACTTCAGCAGAAGCGTTGACAAACAGCCGCAGGCTGCGCAGGTCCAGCTCTCCAAAGCTCTCTGCTTGGCACTCGATCTTGATGCGTAGCATCGCGATGCCCTTGGGATAGGCATCCAAATACGGATAGCGATCGGTCGCTTCGATCTGAGCAGAGACGACCGACACCGGCCACAACGTGGTGTCTGCTCCGGTTCGGAATCGACACAGAGCTCCGTTATCGGTCTGCGCAAACAGCCGCGCTCCCTTTTGAACCGTGAACCCGCCCAGTGGTAGACCTTGTTCGGAATCGACATCGAAATGCGCGATCGACATCGACGGCACGTTCTGCAGTAGATGCGGATACAGACATTCCAACAGAGAAGTTGAGATCAGCGGAAAGTCGGCATCCAGTCGCTGCTGAAGCCGCGCTGTTAGAAATGCAAAGCTCTCGATCAGTCGCTCAACATGTGGATCAGCACAGGCTTCAGCGGACAGATCAAGTCGGGACGCAATCTTGGGATACTTGCGTGCAAACTCTGCGCCCATTCCGCGCAGGTATTGTAGCTCGCGCTGATAGGCGCGCAGCAGCTCGTCTTTGGCTTCACTACTCATGGCTCTTGTGCTCCAACAGACGAGGGCTGGCCATCACGCGAAACGACACCGGCTCACGTAGCTCCTCCATCACCAAGGTTCCGGTGATGCTCAGGATGAGTCGTGACTCGGTCTGAACAAACTGCACCACCGTGACCCGAGGATTCGCGAGCCGAGGCTCATACGTCTCGATCGTGCTTGTGAGAAGCGCAATCAAGTGACGCATCGACTGAGGATCAAACGGGTTTACCCACAGCAGATCGGTCGCCCCATAATCAATGACAGAGCGCTCCCGCTCGAGCAGCTCATGGGAAGGCAGTCCGGACCGGGTGTTGAGAAGTCGCGAGATTTCCTCACGAACGGAAGTCACCAGATCGGAATAGGAAAGCGTGCGCAGCGGTACCGGTTCGCGCGGCTGCTCTGGCTTTCGGTCAGAGAGTCGCTCAAACAGTGGAACCGCAGCAACATGCTGTTTCGATGGAAGCGGCATCTTGGGCTACTACTAAGCGCCCTTGTTTTCTTCCAGAGACCAGTTGGAAGAACTCTTGCCCTTGTTGCCACCCGGCTGCTTCTGAAGCTGCTGACCGTAGTCCCAGGTGATCTTCTTGTAGCTAAAGGTCACCGTTTCGATCGGCTGATCGCCACCGCCACCCACCGACACGCTGGTGATGATGCAGCTATCGAAGGTGTAGGTCAGGTACTCGAGCGGCTTGCCAGCCGAGTCGGCCTTCCACACATGGACCTTCATGCTCTTGATGTCTTCGCCCGCGCAGCACTTCAGGTTCAGCGTGGGCGAAGCAAGGTCGGCCTGCTTGGTCACAGTGAAGTCTTGGTGGACACAGCGTCCCGAAGCACGGCTGGTGTTCGATGGGCCCGAGGTGAGCGGCATCGACACGCCGTGGTTAAAGGACAGAAGCTCGATCATGTCCTTGCCTTGGGCAGAGGTCGACTCTCCCTTGATTCCTTCAATTTCCCAGAAGATGTTCTGCATTTCGAATTCCCCTTCAGCCCCTGTCCCAAAGGAACAGAGGCGTTTCATAGCATCCCGTTATCAACCAGCGGCAGGCGGTGGGAGCTCTGCCACCAAGCGAATCGAAGCGGTCAGCTCGTTGAGCTGGAAGTGCGGCTTAAGGAATGCCACCGCACGGTACACACCCGGCTTGCCCGGAACATCGAACACGTCGATCCGAGCCTCGCGAAGCGGATACTTGGCCTTGATCTCCTGACCTGCATCGTCACGCAGCAGGATGTAGTTTGCGATCCAGTTGTTCAGATAGTTGGCAACGTTTTCGCGAGTCAGGAAGCTGCCAATCTTGTCGCGCATGATCGCCTTCAGATAGTGCGCAAACCGCGAAGAGGCGAGCAGGTACGGAAGCTGCGAAGACAGCGACGCGTTGGCATTGGCCTGCGGCGTGTTATAGGTCTTCGGCTTGTTGGTAGTCTGGCCTCCGAAGAACGCGGCGTAGTCCGTATCTTTGCAGTGACACAGCGAGATGAAGCCGAGGTCCGACAGCTCCTTCTCCCGGCGATCAGTGATCGCAATCTCGGTCGGACACTTGAGAGCGATGTCTCCTTCATCGGTCTTAAAGGTATGGGCAGGCAGTCCCTGAACGATTCCGCCACCTTCCACACCCCGGATCGCTGCGGTCCACTTGTGAAGCGCAAACGCGTTGGTGATGCGCTGTCCCATCACATACGCGGCGTTGCTCCACAGGTACTTGTTGTGGTCCTTGCCGTCGGTGTCTTCCTCGAAGCGGAACTCCTCAACCGGCACCGTCTTGGCACCGTAGGGAAGTCGACCGAGCACGCGGGGCAGAGCCAGCGCAACGTAGCGGGAATCCTCGGACTCACGGAACGAACGCCAGGTGATAAGCTCCGAGCTCTCAAACAGTTTGGACAGATCACGCGGATTGCCAAGCTCGGTAAAGCTCTCCATATCGAACAGACGCGGGCTGGCTGCGCTGATGAACGGAGCGTGTGCAGCCGCCGCAACGTTGGAGATTTTGCCAAGCAGCGAGATGTCCTGCGGATGCCGACCAAACTCGTAGTCACCGACGAGGCAGCCATAGGGCGCGCCACCGAAGGTACCAAACTCCTCTTCATAGATTTTCTTGAACAGATTGCTCTGATCAAACTCGGACGCCTTCTCAAGATCATTGAGAAGTTCCTTCTTGGTCGCGTGCATCACGCGCAATTTGAGCGAGGAGCTGGTCTCGGTGTTCATCACCAGGTAGTTCAGCCCGCGCCACGAGCCTTCCAGCTTCTGGAAGCGCTCATCGTGCATGATGGCGTTGACCTGCTGGGTCAGCACTTCATCGATGTGCGCGATCTTTTCGAGCACCAGTTTGGCCAGATCAGTAGTCGGCGAAACCGCCGTCGGATCCACCTGATTCACGAACTCGCCGATCAGCGTACGAGAGTGCGCGATCTGCAGCTCATCGCGGGCCATCTTGCCATCGCGGATCAGGTTGTCGAGGACGTCCGTCGTCGTCTTGGTAGTTGTTTCATTTTCAGCCACGGCAACCCCTCCTTAGCTCGAAGCCACGCTCTTGGCAGCAAGGGCTTTGACGGCCCCAAACTTGTCTTTGTCAGAAAGCAGCTTCTGAAGCTGGCCCTGCAAATCCTCGTTCCCATCCAGCTTGGTCAGTAGGTCGACCAGCCGCTGCCGCATCTCCAACATCTCCCGCAATTCCTTCGTGGCCTTCACGATTGCGGTCGGATGAAAGTCATCCAGGTGTCGGAACGTAAGCTCCACCGCAAACGACGACCCGTCCTTCTTGATCTGGTTTGGTACGCTGTACTTTAACTTCGGTGCAATGTTGCCAAGCACCTGGTTGAAGTTGTCGCGATCAATCTGAACGAACTTGCGTTCCTTCAGCCTGGGCAATGCATCCTGCTGGCCTGCAAGGTCCGCAAGAATGCCAACGACGAAGGGAAGTTCCTTCATCTGGATGGCGCCGCCGATTTCCACATCGTAGGTGATCTGGACCCGTGGCGGCCTTACACGGTCGAGTTTGTGCTGGGTACTCTCAGACATCGTTCCCTCACGTCAGCCTGTGGGGCGTAAAGTCCCCGGTTTCATCCACAGACGCCAGGGCCAATCCTTGGCATCTCACGAGAATTCCTTCTCATTCATTCCGAATGCGGTCCCTTTACCCCCAGCAGCGCATAGATCGTTTGGCGATCGTTCCCCTCGGCGACAAGCTCACCAAGTAGTTGGATCAGATCCATGTTACCCCAAGACACGGCCCGTTTCACAAGGTATGGAACGGGACTGTGGGGCTCTGTACGCTGAAGATACTCAGCCGCTTCGACAAGTCGTTGATATGCTTGAACCCGGCTCCGAATGGGGCCGCTCGAACCCTCTTCCGATCGGCTTTCCGCTCGGGTCAAAGGCTTGGCTTGGTGCTCGCCCTCCATCGCGACCTCCGTGGTTTGCCCACCCTCCGAAGGGTGTCCATCTCCTGCTGCTGCGTGCTCGCTGTCAGGCGATGCAACCCGTTCGTTTGCGGGAGCGGGTGTGTACTGCGCAATCAAGGCCGTGATGTCTCGCACCAAGTTACGCAGTTCCCGCAGCATGGCGGGTTGATCCGGTAACTTGTCGAGTACGAGCTGCTCAAGCTCGATCGCAGCAGCATCTACCGCAGCCAGCTCGCCAAAGCGTGCGGTATAAAACGCCCCGCTGGTGTTACTGGCTGCTGCCAAAAACGTCGCAGGTAGGATCTCATCTCCACCGCTCGGTGCCTTTTCGTTTCGCAGAGCGCGCTCCCACTCGATCCAACTCAGCGCTGGGCGTTCGCCATAGGCTTCGGTGAGCGGCACTTCCTTCATGCGCAGTGAGACTTTGTGGGACAGGTACTCTAGCGGTGCCAGCCGATAGGAGGAGTCGCCTTCCTCCATCAAGGGATACAAGCTGCCCCAGTAGCGCGAAAGGAGCTGGGTGCAGAGCTTGATTCCCAACGTCAGGCCAGGGAGCCCATAGAGCTTGAGCCACGCTTCGCAGAGCCAGACCGCGATCTGCAGGTCTTTGCTCCGCTCGCGCAGCGCCTGCTGTCCCAGTAGCGACACCTTGGCAAAGTCCGCTCGCTTGAGCTTAACCTGCCAGATCCCTTGCGGAAGGCTCTCATCCTCTTCACGACGAGCTTCACCGATCGCGTCGTAGGTTCCTTCATAACGCAGCCATTCCCCTGCCGGCTCGCGCTCCGAGATTGGCTGGAGGAGTGACTCAAGGTCGATGGAGGGCATCTCAGACATCACGATTCCTTACTGTCCATTCCGACCGCGAGTAAGCGGGGCCAACGTCGGCCAATCCACCGGAATCACCAGCAGATCCTTGCTTTCCGGAGGATTGAGGACAATCCGCACAAAGACCACAGCCTTGTTGTAAAGGAATGCCATTTTGGCTGCACCGCTCGGAGTATTTCCCTTGTTGGTGTAATAGGAATCGGGAAGCAGTCGCACCCGTCCGGTGTGCTTGCGCTCCGTGATATCGACCATGAACTTCAAGACGTGCGGCTGGCGATCCAGTGACTTCCGCAGGTCTGTCTGGGAAGCGCGGAACATTCGGATGATCCGCACGAGTCCCCAGATTCCTGCAAAGTCGAATGAAATGCTATCGTTCGAATCGACCGTTGCGCCGCGTGGTTGTCCAGTGGGTGCCGGTACATAGGGCCCATCTTTCGCCCAACGCATCGACAACTTCACCCGATCCCCGAGCTGCCACGCCCCCTGCCCATCTTCGACCTTCTGGTCACCCGTGGAGAATCCCCACTCTGCAATCTGCTGACCATTGATCTCGTTGCTCTTGTTGATGCGATAATCGATCGAGACGTTGTAGCGAGCGAGATCGCCACGATCACCCAGTAGTGGAGCGAAGAACGGACGCACCTCGCGCAGGGCTTGCAGGAAGGTACTGACCTCACGGCCGACCTCTCCTGATCCGCCGAGCGTCTCGCGCCGACCGACGTAGGCATCGTACTGGCGGATAAACTCGTCGTATTCTTGGAAGAACCCCCGGATGTCACGAGGGATCGCATCGGGATCATCCAGCGACTGCGCGTTGCGTGTAAACGGAAACTTCCCGGCCAGGTCTTGGTTAAAGCGCCGCGCCAAGTGCTCGTACAGTTCGAGGATCTTCTCGGCCGCAAACACCAAGCAACGCTTGCGTACGGAGTCATGGACGCGAGCTTTGGTCTGCAAGAAAAAGTCGGTGTTGTCGCCAGTCTGCTTCGGAAGTTTGTCCAGACAGTTTTCCGGAGTCACAGTGATGAGCGTGGTGTCAAAGAACGACTCCATTTCTTTGACGGAGTTACCAGGAGTCATGCGCTCGAAATACTCCAGTTGGTTGACGATGTTGCGCCACTTCCCAACCAAAGGATCGTCGCTGCGAGCACTGGTTAGCCCATCAAGCAGAGAGACCGGCACCTTGGCATAATCCCGCCCCCAGCCCTTCATCCGATTGCGCTGGGTCTTGATGTACTGAGACAGTGCATCGGCATCTTCGACATCAAACGCAGCCAGGACCGGCGGCTTATCACCACGCCAGCTCGCCAGCTTGCTAGAGACTCGATACATCTCCTCTCGCTCTGGTAGGAGATCGATCCGACGCAGGATTTCCCGTGAGTCTTCCTGAAGCTGCTGATACAGCTCACTATGCGGAGCCTTTAGTGTCAGCCGGTCGTACGTTTCCAATATCTGGCGAAGCACGGAGGAGACTCGCTTTAGGTCACCGACCTCGCTGCTCAGCTCGTCTTGGAGCGCGTTCACATCGCCGCTAAAGCGCAACACCCGTTCTTCGCGACGTGCCTGGGCCACCAGCGCCGGCATATTCTGTCCGAGTCGCTCCAGCGCCGTACTCTTGACGACTTCCCGGATGTGCCGATAGACCTGCCCAAGACGATCACGGACATAGGTATCATAGGCATCCGCAAACGCAGTTGACTGTCGCAGCAGATCATCGTTCCACACCACGCGATAGGAGCCTTCGGAGTTCTGGGCGTGCGGCTTTTCCAGGTTCTGCTGCACAAACGCGAGCGATAGGAACGTCTCTAGGTTCGCCTTTAGCTCGACCACACCCTGCGTGATCACCAAGCGGTGCTTTTCGTTATCGCGGGCAATGATCACGCCCATCTGCGGAAGTTGAACTTCGAGCAGACGACGCCGTAACTGCTGATGGGATTGCTGCCATTCCTGTCGCAGCTCATCGCTCATTCGACCATCGGGAGAGAAGTGCCGCAGCGAGGCCAGCACCTCCGAAAACGGATCGCCGAGTTCTAGGGAGTCCTTGGACAGCCACTGCAGCTCCGGTCGATTGAGATCCCGGTCGAGCCGCTGTAGGACATCGCGCAGCTCGGTGAGCACCGGCAGATCGGCACCACCGCCTTCACTCTCTGCCTTGAGCCGACTGATGTGCGCGAGGATTTCCTCTGTCTCAATCGCGATGGCGTTGTCGATGAACATACGCCGATGCAGCGCTTTGCAAATGGTTCGCGCCCGCGCTTGTACCTTGGGATTCACCAGCGCCAGGTCAAAGGAACGACTGGTCGCGTTGGCCAGCGCCTCTTGATACAGCTCTGCATTACGCAAAAAGATCGGTTGCAGCTCGACCCCAAACACGTACTTCACCAGCGGCACCACGGTATCGAATCGTTTGTGGCGTTCACTCCCAAGACGGTTGTAGGTATCGACGTTTTGGACAAACTCCAGATACGCATGCGACAGATCGCGCAGCTCTTGAAACTCTGGCATCGCCTGCAGTGACTGAATTTGGACGGTCTTCGAAGTCAGTCGCTCCGTACTCGCTCCAGCGCTGCGGGAAGATCCCGGCTCTCCCGCAGGCGGAGGCTCATCACTGGGCAGCGGAGCAGAGATGTCTCCTTCCAGTCCCAGCACCTGCTTGGCTTTGAGTGCCAGTCCCTCATGAAGACCGCCCAGCACCACCCGCTCAAACGAGCGCCGCATCGCCTCCTGGACATCATCATCAAGAGAGCTAACCCAAGACGAAGGGAGTCGCACACTAAGCAGACGACTGTTGGCGACATTGCCAATCGCCGCGAGCAGCTCTTGGGTCTGCTGCGCAAAGCGATCCTTGTCTTGTGCCACCGAAAGAGTCGTTTCGACCGGAACTTTATCAAGGAATCCCATCACCGCCCGCACATCGCGGCTCAGGTTCGCGTACGCAGTCCACAAAAGGAGTACGCTCACCAGGATCGACGCACCGAGGGCGATGCGCACCAGCCGAAGGGCTCTCGCCTGATCCAGAACCCCCTTCTTCAGGGGTCTTGCCAGTCCACTCTCTGGAAAGAGCTTTTTGGAAAACAGATCATGCACAAAGACTGGACGCTTCTGTCCTTCGTCTTCTTCCGACTGCTTCACCATTGCACTGGCAGTCGTCGCATCACCACACATATACACGCCACGCAGCAGGTTCGATTCGCTGTAGACGTTGGCGCGAAAGAGCTGATCCAAAAAGGTCTTCATCGGCTCGCGCAACGCTTGGGTATTGCGCGGGAGCAGGAAAGCCAAGTCCTGCTCCTTCTCGGACAGCTTGGCGCTTGCAAGCAGATCGATCTGAAGACCGCACTGGGTCTTATACAGCTCCGCAAACGCTTGATCGACCCAACTGGGGTCGTACGACAGATTCAACGGAAATGGAGACGACCAGCCAGCAAGCTGTTCTCGCTGATGACTCGCCAGTCCTCCGCAGAACGCGGTAAACCCCGGAACCGCGTCGCTCTTGCTGATCATCACGTACGTCGGCAAACGCAGAGACATCTCCTGCTGCAGCCGCTGTAGGCGCTGATACAGTAGTTCACTTTGACCCTTGATCTGATCTGGGTTGAGCTTGTCATCTCCCACCAGCGTGGGTGCCCCGACCACAATCAACACTGCATCGAGGGGACGCTTCGGTCGAGCCGCACGGAGGAGTCCGCAGAAATAGACAAACAACTCCTCTTCCTGCCATATCTCTGATCCCAGATCGATCGCGACGCCTTTGTCATAGAACCAGAATCGACAGTGACCCGCTTCCGCAAGCTGCTCACTCGCACCACGAAACGGCACATGCAGGCCGGTATTCTGCAGGATCGAAGTCTGTCCCGCCCCCTTTTCGCTGAGAACCAGACACCATGGCATCGCATAGCGGCCCGGCATTCCGCCCGCGTTCTGGTCCAGCAGTCGCAGCTCCTCCCCCACCAGTGCGCTCAGACTCGAACGCAGCTCAGCAATTCGCTTGACCCGCTGGGGATCTTTGGGAGGCGGTGGCGGTGCAACTGGAGCTTCCTGTTTCTTGCGACGAGCCCGCAAGAACAGGAAAACTCCGACGGCAATTACCGCCAGGAGTAGGACTACTATGACAATGCGAATCAGCACGTGGCTCTTCCCATTGGCTCCGCGTTACATGTTGGCCGGCGTGTTCACGTACACACCATTTGCGATGTCGATCTTCCAGCGCTCAAGCAACACCGGATCACGCCCGCCATCGGTCTGGAAGCGAATCGCCCCGGTTACTCCGAGCAACGTGAAGGGGTCGTTGGGCTGTTGCGCCAACTTCTGAACCGTCTCATTAAACAGTCGCGGCGTGAGCGATAGAGAGTTCGCATTCCCATTCAAACGTCGCAGCACCGACACGATCTGATCTGGGCGACTCGCTCCCTTAAACGTCGCGGAGGCTGCGCCAAGCACAAACAGAGCGTCGTAGGTGTAGCCGACCATGAAGTCCTGCTCCAATGGCAGTCCAGGATTGGTCGCAACAAAACTCGACTTAAAGTCCGCGCCCTCTTGGCTGTCAATGAAGCTAAGAGGTGCCACGCCGGTGATGCGCGACAAGTGGTTCTTGATTCTGGCATCGCCGCTGCGCGCCATCTCGATCAGCTCTCCGGTACGGGCGCTCGATGCAGCCAAGACCTGCGTGGTGCTCTCAAAGGAGCCCGGATTCTTGGCATCGAAAGGAAGATCCGCGAACCCGCCCACCACTTGCTGGCTATTTGAGCCTGGAATCAACACCACGAAGCTCGGCTTGGCATCCAGCAGCGTCTTGGTGGTGACGCTCAATAGGTTCGCATCGTTGTCGCGATACGAGAAGAATCGATCCGTCTTGTTGTTGATCGGATCACGGCGCTGCCACTCCGGGGTGAACTTGCGGCGAATGTTTTCGCCATAGGAATCGGTTACGGACAGAAGTCCAAGCTGCGCCGTACTCTTGCCACCAGATAACGTCACCAGTTCGCGGACGAGCTGCAGACCCTGCTCTCTTTCCACAGGCGCGAGACGATAGAACAGTCCCTGGCTGGCGGCGTCGGCAATTCCGCTGTCCATGATCGCGGGTGAAATGGTGGGAATACCGGCGGCCTTGATACGGCCGATCATGTTGGTGGCGGCTGACGCAGAGTTCGGTCCGATGATCGCCAGCACGTTGCGCTGTTCGATCAGAATCTTGGTGGCGTTGTCCGCATCTACTGATGAAGTTCCAACGTTACAGACATCGAGGGCAATTGGCCGAGAACCATCGAGCTGAACCAGCTCATTGATCTGACGAACTCCCAACTTCAGCGCGATCAGTCGATGTCCCTCTATGGCGCGACCATTCTTGTCGCGCAGATCGAGGAGCGCTCCCATGTGGACTGCATTGGGGGAGGGACTGTCGGGAATCGTAATCGTACACAGTCGCTCGAGCGGAGTGTTCGGCAGACAGAGCTGATCGGTTGTACAGAAGCCTTGCGTACCATCGGGCGACACACACTGACTGTCGTCCGTACACTGGTTGTAATTCATGGTGAGCGTACATCCAGAGCTGGCCACGCCCACTGCAAACAGAAGCGGCAAAAGCGAATTCTTAAGCATTAGTAGTTTCCTCCAATAGACAGACCCAAACCGCCCGGAAGCGGTGCAAGTGATCCAGTCAGGGTGCGCTTGGGCGCGGTGGTGGGTTCCTTTCGCCCCTCTTCCGAGGTTTGTCGGATTCCCTTTTTCAACGCCACGATCGCGAACACCCCAGCCCCCGCAAGCAGCGCACCACCGGCAGCATAGGAAGCTGTCGAGCCGACTGACAATCCCGTGCCTTTGTCGCGCAGGGCTCGCTTCTTCTGTTCATCAGACTCAGCCACAAACTGATTGAAGTTGTCTCCCGACTGAACGGCCAAGCCGACTCCGGTCAAGACACCAGCAAGTCCAGGAATTGCCAGAGCCAGACTTGGCCACAGGTATTTCTGTCCAGGAGGAGCGGGCGTAAGCAGAGCAATCCGCTCAAATGCTCGTCGACGTAGTCGAGGATCGGCGGTCTCAATGGCCACAAAACGACGATAATACTCGAGCGCTTCCTTGCGCTTCCGAACCTGATCGAAGCCGCTCGCGATGTGATACATCAGAATCGGATCACGACGAAGCGCCAGTACCTGCTTCATCTGATCCATGATTTCGTTGGCCACCGCTTGGTTACCGGCCCGGAAGTCTCGGACATACTGCGCTATCAGCTCCTCGGCATCGGCGGCCTCTTCTGCTGCGAGCATCGGTGCCGGCTCGGGTGCCTCAGCACTGATCTTGGGCCGACCGCTCCCCTTCTCTTGCGAGGCATAATACTGGTCAATGTAGGTGGTGAGATCCGCATAGATGGTCGGATCGATCTTCTGCTCATCGTGTAAGTAGCGCTGGTAGTACTCCGACGCTTCCGCCGCCAACCCGAGCTTGCGGTAGGACTGCCCAATATTGAAAAGATATTGCGGCTTTGGGTCGAGCCGATAGGCATGGGAGAACTGCTTAATGGCCCCCTCATAGCTTTTGCTCAAGAAGAGACGGGCTCCCTCTTCCTCATAGATTGCCGCGCTCTCCTCTTCACAGAGAGCGGGATGTGCTTGCAGAAGCACTGCCGATACCAGAAGTATCAGCCAGCAGAGCACACGCTTCACCACAGTTCCCCCACGAATACCTGTCGGAAAGACAGGTGTCAGTAATTCTCGATGCTATCACTACCTAACGGTTCTACACAGTACGCTGTAAAGGCTAGCGCTTCCCGACATCTGCGCTACTGGCCGTTGTTGTATTCGTCTCTGACTTAACGCCGATCCGATTCTCCGTCCTTGGGGCCGGTCCCGTGACGGTGGTGTCCACTTTGTGTTGAAGGATTTCGTCCAAACGATTCCCGACCGATGTCGACCGTCGATCCCAAATCAAGTGCGCAACCAAGATGTAGACCACCGCCACCCCAACCAGCGAAAGCAGCCATGGCCGTAGCTGGGGAAGCCAGCTTGGCGTTTGGCCGTCCAGTGTGTGCGAGTAAGCCTGCGGATACAGCGGCGTACTTTCTGGGAGCGCCGGGCTGCGCTGGAATAACGTTACATAGGCCTGGTTGCGATAGTGAGCGATCTGCGGCGCACTGGCCACGCTACGATGTTTTCCCCGGAATCCCAGCGAGACCGCCAGCAGATACACTGCGAGCACATCGGCACGGGTCGCATCCCGCGACTGGAGTAGCTGATCCAGGTTGTCAAAAAACCGCGTTCCGGCATCGTGAGTTCCGACCAAGCGCTCTTCTAAAAGATGCGTGCTCCAGTATTCTTTTCCGATCCACTCAATGCTAAGGAACACTTCGTCGGCCATGGCGGCCATCACATACTGGATCTCGTGAAAGCGCTTCTGTTCTCTCGGATCACCACGTCTCTGAATGGTTTGCTGCTGGGACTCCATCAGCTCGACCAGCAGCGCTTGAACGATGTCCGGAGCGATCTGCGATTGCTCCTCTCCGGGGACTTTCTCTTCGGCCAGGATGTCTGCTTCACGAATCTGGATGCTGTCTTCTTCCGGCGATGGCGTCAGCGAGCGCTCGATCTGCATACGATGCTGGAGCACCGCCGCATAAAACTCGCGGAAGTAGTCCACCAAAAATAGCTGCTCTGACGACTCACTAGCCATTGCTCACCCAGCTCAGCTCGGTGCAATCGACCTCAGACCATGGTGCATCGTACCTACTCTTTGTTTGCAACATAGAGGTAGGCCTCCGCTGGACGAACACCTGGCGGCTTCTCGACAGAATTTCCAATCACCAGTGGCTCATTGGGTACGATGAACTCTGGATTCATTTGCAGTTGGAAGAGCAGCATTCCACGAGTCGCGACCAGACCCTCTAGCTTGTCGATGGGAGTCCGAGTTGCACCTAGGAGTCGACGCTCTCGCAGCACCTTGAAGCGACTTGTGGTGCCAATCAGACTGCTGGCAACCCACTCGTTGATCTGTTGGTCGGTCGCTCCGGGCGCTCCCTTGAAGCCAATGACCACCGTGCGCCGAGTCCACTCTCGCTCGAACTGGAGGCCGAACAGATTGTTCTCATTGCGGAACGGCAGCGCAGTAAACGCCTCGGAAATTCCGTCGCTGAGTGATTGATTCACGAACTGCACGACCTCCGCAAACGACCGCCGCAGGTTCAGGTGATCGTACGCGGGAAACAGCGGTGGCATCAGTTGATTGCCCACGCCTGCGACACTCCCCGCCACCGCCGTCAGCGCGACATACAGCGCATAGGGATGACTGGTTCCCGTTGCAAGCAGCGCTTCAAACGGCGGCAGGTTGAGTACCAACTGCGAAAGGAGGCGTCGATTCTCTTCAATGGCTGCTGGCTTGGTGGTAATGGCCGGAGAGCGAATCACCTCTAACAGATAGGTTGCCTTGGCACGGATCAGACTACTCACCTGCGCACACAGCTCACCGAGCGGAGAATCAACCTCAACCCGTATCAGTGGGGGAATGTATTCAGAGGGAACAAACGCGCCGTTTTTGTAGACCACCGCCATCAGCGGCAAGGCCACAAAGCGGGGTGGCGGCGTTTCGGTTCCTGCGATCAAACGGAGTCGTGGTTTTAGACGAGGAATCCGCAGGGGTCGGCCCCCGCTGACATCATCGTCCACTTCGTCTCCAGGAATCGACAGATAGCGACCGAGGTCTCCATCGCCCTTGCTGCCCCCGGTGCGCTCGATGGGAACGACTAGATAGACGGGAACCGGAGTATGTTTGGCACTCTCGGCATGAGACTTCAAGTCCACCTGAAGCTCCGCAGCCGGACCCGTACGGAAGGCGACCACCAGACCATCTGGAAGGACCGCTTCTAGCTCGGTGATACGCAGCGTTCCGGTAAAAAGCTGTGTGGACTCATAGCGCAGTCGCGTCACACCAAACTGATAGGGAAGACCCAGACCCAGGTGATACGTAAGGAGCTTCTCTGTCCGATGCACTAGCTGCTGGAAGTGCTGCGGAGCGAGCAGCATTCCCTCGTGCCACTGAATCGTTGGTGGAAGATCATGCGCGCTTGGCATTCCGATTCCTAATTCCCATTACTGGCTCAAGTTCACGCTCTGCTGCGCAAAGCCAATCTTGAGTGCCTGGTTGGTGTCGAAGGTGTAGCGATGTGAGCCGGGGGTCTGATAGTTCACAAACAGAATCCCTTGGCTAACACTGCTCGATACCTTGCGGTTAATCTCTGGAACCTGTTGGCCCGGAATAAACTCGAAGTAGGTCTCCTCCAGATCCCGACGATGATCCCGCAGAAGCTGCTCTCGCTGACCGAACCACTGCTTCGCTGTCATGTCGAGGAGCTTCTTGAACAATGTGGGATTTTTGGGCAGCACCACCGAGATCAGAACCGGGGAGTTGTTGTTGGCATCTGTGGCGATGGTCATCTGGATCCGCCATGGATGAGTCGCACACCCAAGCAGCACAGCACAGAGCAGCACCAGTAGGAGCCCCGAGACTGTCGTCCGTCCTGCGCTGGCCCAATAGAGTCCTTGACGAACCAAGTACGACTACTCCCCGTTTCGGAATTATACCGTCCTTAGCGGGATGTATGGAAGCGCGAATCTGCGATAGGCGTGCGGGATTGTTTGCGTTCAGCCAAGATCATGGGAATTCAGGCGGTCGAATCGCACCAGCCTGGAGTCGAAAGACTACGTGGATGCCACGAGTCGCACCTAGTGACCCATGTACTCCAGTGAGTACCCTTCTTCGGGAAGGACTCCGGTGACTTTGAACTTCCCTTCGGCATCGCTCATCACCGATACGTGTTGACCGCCATCGAACAGGAGCCGAGCAGAAGCACCGGCGACCGGTTTGCCGTCCTCATCGACGAACTGACCCTCTGCTTGGAAGCCGGGCTTGATGTCGACCACCTCGATGGAAAATCCCTCGCCCGGGAGTCGGCCCGGCACCGAAAAGGAACCGTCTGCTCCGGTTTCCAAAGTCACCAGGTCACCGCCATCGAGCAGCAATCGGAGCGTCGCGCCCGCCACCGCTTTGCCCTGGTCGTCCTGGAGCTTGCCCTCTATCGCGATTCCGCCAGCCGAGATGAAGACATCGAACTCTTCTTCTTCGACGAAGCCCTTGACCTTGAAGGCACCACCACCATCGGTGGTTGCGATCACCGCGTCGCCATAGGCAGGCTCGACGGTGATCTTGGCATCTTTTATCGCTTTGCCGTCGGCGTCTTCGAGCTTTCCACTGACCTCGACGGTGCCATTGAGCGTGACCGCATAGGCATCGTGTCGCCAGAAGTCGTCGAGCTTGTGATGGCCGCCGCCGTCGGGTTTTAACTCCTGCGGTGGCTTGCCCTCGGGTGGCTCGAACACCGAGACGAAGCCTTTGACCGCTGGACCATCGGAAAACACCAGCTCCCACTCGATCGGAACCTTCGCAGAGTCGTTTTTGCTGTCTGATGTCTGGCTGGCTTCGGGGGGCGCGTCACTCTGTGGATCGTTTTGCGCACTACCTTTGTAGAAAAAGACCGGGAACAGCGGGGCGGGCTGTGGTGGAATCAGTGTCAGTCGTCCCGCCACGATCTGCGCTGCCGCGAGCCGAATCACTTCCTCATCCCGAAGTAGGTGGGTCTGGGCCGAGACATCCGCGCAGCGCAGGGCCTCACGGAGGGTCTGCATCGCCGTCCGATTGGTCGAAAACCGACGGAGCAGCAGCTCCACATCGCCCGCGCTACTGTAGCTCGGTGCCGGCTCTAGCGACAGGCTGGCTGCGGAGGCTTTGAGGAGCCAGCGCATCTTACGGCTTCCACGCCGGCCGCTTGCTCTGCGGATCGGCCTTCTTCACCGAATCGACGATGCCCCCCGAACCGCCCGCTTTGCCAGTTGCCGGTGCCTTGGCGGTCCCAGCTCCCGCAGTGGCTTGCTTCACGCCGCCACCGCCGCTACTGCTACTGCCAGCAGCAGCCTCGCCCTTGCCACCGAGGATGCCCCCATCAGCCTTCGCGGCACCTGACACCTTGGCATTTTCCGTCGTAACACCACTTCCTGTCGATTGGACCGGCTTCTTGGCGTCTCCCGCTGGATTGTCACTCGAAGGGACCGATGGCTGTGGCGCGTCCGATGCAGGAGCCGCCAACTTGTTGTCGGCTGCCTTGCCCTCCGGTGCCTTCACTCCATCGGCTGCCTTGCCTTCCGGTGCCTTCACTCCATCGGCTGCCGGTACTCCGTCTTGCTTCGCATCCCCTCCCGGGGCTCCTTCCTTCTTCGCATCACCGGCCGGTACTGCCGCGTCCTTCGCGTCTCCTCCCGGGGCTCCTTCCTTCTTCGCGTCCCCGACCGGTACTGCCGCGTCCTTCGCCTCCCCTCCCGGGGCTCCTTCCTTCTTCGCGTCCCCGGCCGGTACTGCCGCGTCCTTCGCCTCCCCTCCCGGGGCTCCTTCCTTCTTCGCGTCCCCGGCCGGTACTGCCGCGTCCTTCGCGTCTCCTCCCGGGGCTCCTTCCTTCTTCGCGTCCCCGGCGTCCTTCTTCTCGGCACCGTCCTTCGCATCCCCGGCACCAGCGTCCTTCTCGGCACCGGCCTTGGCCTCGTCCTTTTTGCCATCGGCCTGCGCGCCGTCCTTTTTGCCATCGGCCTGCGCGCCGTCCTTTTTGCCATCGGCCTGCGCGCCGTCCTTTTTGCCATCGGCCTGCGCGCCGTCCTTTTTGCCATCGCCGCCACCCGCCTGCTTCTCTTGCTGCTTCTTTTCGACCGCCTCGGGGTTGGTGGAGTCCGACTGCGCCTGCTTGGCGTTCTTTTCGGCCTCGCCGGATTCCTTCTGAGCCTTGGCCGCCTGACCCGCCGCATCGGCCGCTTTCTGCTCGACCTGGGCCGCCGCTTGCTCAGCGCCTGCGGAATCGCCGCTTGCGATTTTGTCGGTCGCTTTGGCGGCATCCTCGACGGCCTTGAGCGCCGATTTCACCGCATCCATCGCCGTATCACACGCTTTGGCCGCCTGTTTGCGCGCATCTTCGTCAAAGACACCGACAGCGCTCTTGGCAACTGCCATCACCCCCTGCCCGGCTGCCATCGCCGATTTGCCAGCACTTACCGCGCTCTGGGCCAGGCTGCTGCCCGCCGAAATACCCGTCTGCACCGATGCCGAGGTCGTACAGCTCGCCAGATCCACCAGCTTGCTCGCGCCCGCCATCGCCGTCTTGAACTCGGTTGCCGCCGTCGCCATGGTTTGGTTGGCTTCGCCGAGCAATTTTTCCGAGGCTGATTTCACCAACCCGGCGACCTCTTTGGGCGCATCCACCGTACTTTGAAACGCCGTCGTCGCTTGCTCGATCACGCCCCCGGCCTGACCGACCACCCCGTCGACCGTTTCCTTCACCGACAGCACATGCGCCTTCATCTTTTCGAAGTGGCCGCGCATGGTGTCCCAGCTCTGTTTGCCCGTATCGAATAGCTTCTTGGCCTTGACCACCACCTCCATCGCGCCGCTGATATCGAGGTTCTTGGCCTTCTCGACGCCATCCTTGACGCTCTGCACCACGTCCTCGACGGACTTCTTCAGCTCGTCGATGCACTTTTGAGCATCTTTGATGATCGCGTCGATCTCTTTCTTGATTTCGTCGACGTGCTTTTTGACCTTGTCCTTGGTTTCGTTGAAGAGCTTGACCGACGACTCGCCGACGCTTTTCCACTGATCGACACGCTGAGTGATGGCCGTCGTCACATCGGAACCAAGCTGAGACACCGTGCCCTTGACGCTGCCCGCAAAGTTGCGCGCCGCATCGAGTGTCCGTTGCCCTGCCGAGGCGATCTTGCCGACCTCGGCCTGCACTTCCTGCCCGACCGCCCCCAGCTCGCCCCACGACAGCCCCGCCAGCTTGCCCTGAAGCTCCTTGATCTTTTGCAGCTTGGTCCGGGCGTCGTCCTGCTGCGACATCGCATCGCCCACCGTCTGGTGCAGCTCGTCCACGGACGGACCGGGCGTATCTAACTGATGGGCCGCCTCGCTGACCTTGCCCATCGTATCGAGCGTGATGCCGCGCAGCTCATTCGACGTGCTCTCGATCTCCGAGACGATGCTGCGCGCCGTGTCCACCGCTTGCTTGGCCGCAGCGCTCGCGGTCACCGTCACGATCGCCGAGAGCTTCTGGGCAGTGGCCTGCGTCGCCGTCGAGATTTCATTGACCCCCGCGTCGACCGCCCCGCGAATCTCGGTCGCTCCGGCTTTGGCTTGCTGGACCACCCCAACGACATCTTCGCGAGTCGCCGCCACCGCTTCTTTGGCTGCCGACTGGGCCGCTTCCAGGTGCCTTTTCAAGCTGCTGGTCAGCCCATCGGCTGCCACCGACAGTCCACCAATCAGGCGCTTGATGGCATCGAAGCACACCTCGCCTTCGTGGACCGCCGCCATCGCCGCTTTCTGCGCATCCCCGGCCCGACTCGCCGCAAGCTGGAAGTCTCGCTTGGCCGCCGCTTGTGCCGCTTCACGTGCCGCCGCGATCGCCTGCTTGGCATGCTCAAACGCAGCAGGACCGTTGGTGCTGAGCACGTCGAAACAAGTGGTCACATCATTTATGACCTTTTCGACCTTGGACTTGATGTCCTCAAACGCCGCCACGGCCATTTCGACGAGCTGACGAAGCCTCGCCTCGATGTTGGCCAGCGCCGCCTTGGCCTTGTCGATGAGCGGACCCACGACACCAGCAACGGTCGACTTCACCTTGTCGATGGCGTTTAAGATCGTGTCCTTATAAGAGGCAATCGCGCCGGTGATCTTGCTGACCGCGCCTTGGATCTTGGCAATGACGCCGAGTGCTCCCGACGCTGCGGTCTTTTGCACCGACTTTTGGGCGTTGTCGACGACCTGCTTGACCTTCTCAGCCGCTTGCTTGACGTCGGCTTTGGCCTTTTCGACGGCAGACTTGGCATCCGACAGCGCACTCTTGGCATCGGCAGCCACTTTGCCCTGCACTTTTTCGACACCAGCGGTCACGCTCTGAACCGTCTTGAGTCCCTCGACCGCGACCTTGTTCAGTTCATCGATGGTCTTTTTGCTGACCTTGTCTACGTCAGACCGGACCGAGGCAAGCTGCTGATTTACGTCCATCGCGGTTCCCCGTTTCTCAAGCGATTTCTCGGCTCAAAAAGGAAGCAAATCACTACTGGCTTGGCGCGCTGCTTGAACCAGCCGACGCAGGTGGCGGCGGGGCCTGCATCTCGGCCTCGATGATGAGCGCGGACACGGCTTTCACCACATCACCCAGTCCACCGAGCAGGTTTTCGGCGATCCCGACGGAGTGCTCGGCCCCATCTTTGGCAGCGGAGTACGCATCTTTGACATCGGCATGCGCGTCCTTGGCGTCTTCCGCAGCGCGAATCGCAAACTCTTTCGCGTCTGAAACAGCCCGAACGATGTCACGGGCCGTCGCACGAGCAGAAGCCATGCTGCCTTTCGCCGAGTCAACGCTCCCCGCCATCGCGTCATTGCGAACCTGCTCCAGCTCGACGAGCAGCTTGCGGACCGCACCAATCTGCGTCTCGGCCAGTGCGATCGCTTTCTCTGCGTTCACCACGTCCACACGAACGTTTGGTCGTTTCAGGACAAACGTGTACTTGTTGCCAGCCGTGAGCCCGGACAACCGCTGCCCTAGGGTTCGGATCTCGCGCTTTACATCAGCCATCGATTCCCCCGACCATCCGGCTGTCCCCCAGCCCTCGTCGAGCCAAGCGCACAGCACCAAATGCTCTAGCTTAGCAACGAGCGGTGCCGACCGACAAGGGAAGACAGTGCCGCCTGTGGGCTGACCGCCAATCGCCTTGTCGGACACCGGCCTCGCATGACAAACTAGATGGCAATGCCATCCTGCTCAGGTCGCGTCGGCTGGGGAGCTTCGATGAGATTGCTCCAGCGCCAGGCCCAACTGCTGGCGATCTGTGGCCTGTTGCTCGCACTGACAGCCTCCTCAGTGGCGCATGCGGAATCGGACGAACCGCCGCCAGGCCCAGCGCGAGAACAGCCCGCAGCGCAGCCGACTGTTCCGGCCCCGCCCGAGGCCAAGCCAAACGAAACCGCATTCGCTCTCCTCGGTGCGCCACCCAAGGCCGAGGTCAAGCTCGACGGCAAGCTGATCGGTCTAACGCCTCTGCCGGGCCGCACTGCCCTTGAGCCGGGTCCGCACCAACTGGTGGTCACCAGACGCGGCTATTCAACGTTTTCCTCGGATTTCACCGCAATTGCCGGACGTCTGGTCGCCGTGGAAGTCGAGCTAACCCCCCTGTTGGCGATCCTCAAGGTGCGCACGAACACGCCCGCCGCGCAGGTCTTCGTCGACGAGGATCTCCGAGGAGAAACCCCCGTCGAGCTGGAGCTACGACCCGGTCCACACGTCGTCCGCGTCCGGCGCATCGGGTACTTCGAACAAACCTGGCAGATCGCTACTGTGGCTGGGGAAGAATACGAGCGCGATCTCCTGCTCGAGCTTCAGCCCGAGCAAAAGCGCCGCGAGGAAGCCGTCTACAAAACCGAGAAGCGCTGGTACTCGCGGTGGTGGGTATGGACGCTGGCTGCCGTTGGGGCCAGTGGTGTCGCCGCCGCCATCGTCACCCCAATCGTGCTATCGCGCCGCTCCGACTGCGACAAGCTCAACGGCGAGGTCTGCTTCCCAATCAACCTAACCCCCGCCGCCCTGCGCATCGGGCTCACGATCCCGCTAAAATAGCCAAAAACGTCCATTTCCGACGAAATTCGGTCGAAACGCTGCTGCGCCCGAGCCGAGTCGCCCGCCACGAATTGGTGTCTACGAGCGCGTTTACACGCCCCGAGTCGGCTGCTAGGATGCGCCCACTTTCTTTTGCCTGGTCGGAGTTTACGTGCATGCGGCGACGTGCTGTGCAAAGACGCCTTGGGTTTCGGACGAGTGAGCGGCTTCCTTCTGTGGAGCGCGCAGGGCTTCCAACTGTAGCTCTCTGTCTCCTCAGTATTTCGTCCCCCAGTCTGGTGCGAGCTGAAGAAGCCACGCCTCCGCCGGTGTCACCGGTATCCATCGACCAGCGCCCACTTGAGGTGTCTGTCATCGTTGGTGGGCACTTCTTTTCATCGACGGCCGGGCTCGGGCGCAGTGACTATGCGACCCCGGGCAGCGATCTCCGTCACAGCGTCGCGCTGGGTGCCCGCATCGGCTACGGGCTGAGCCGCCACTTCCTGCTGGAAGGTGAGTTCGTCGCCATGCCGACGCAGCTCACCGAAAAACCCGCGCAAGTGCTGGTCTACACCGGACGAGCGCACCTTCTGTTTCGCTGGCCGTTTGGCAAAAACGATCGCTTTCAGCCGTTTATCCTCGCTGGTGGTGGTGCCATTGGGGTCCGCCCGGATCCCGGCCTGCCGCTCCACAGCGAAGTGCTCGGAGCGTTCCACACCGGCCTCGGCATGCGCTTCGATCTCAACCGCTGGGTCGGTCTACGCGTCGACGGACGGATGGTCCTGCTACCCGAGGTCCGTACGCCGAGCTTTACTGCGGACTACGAGGCGCTGGCCAGCCTGTATGGACGCTTTGGCTACGGCGCCGACAAACCGGCTGAGCCAGCCAAGCCACTCGACATCGACCAAGACGGCGTCCCCGACAAAGAAGACCGCTGTCCGAGTGAAAAGGGCGCGATCGAAAACGGCGGCTGTCCCGATCGCGACGGCGATGGCGATGGCATCGTCGATCGCCTCGACAAGTGCCCGGCCCAGGCGGGCCCAACGGAAAATGGCGGCTGTCCTGACAGCGACACCGATAGCGATGGCGTCGTTGATCGCCTCGACAAGTGCCCAACCGACATCGGCCCGCAGGTCAACTCGGGCTGCCCGGATGTCGACACCGACGGCGATGGTATCGTCGATCGCCTCGACAAGTGTCCGCAGCAGGCCGAGACGGTCAACAACTACCAAGATCAAGACGGCTGCCCCGATGAAGTCCCAGTCAACCTGGCACGCTTTGTCGACAAAAAGATCGAGGGCGTCCAGTTCCTACCCAACAAGGCCGATCTGGTGCCGACCTCGTTTGCGATCCTGGACCAGGCGGTGGACGCGCTCAAGGAAGTGCCAACCGTGCGCCTGGAGGTCCAAGGTCACACCGACAACGTCGGCAACCCGAACGAGAACCTGACGCTATCGCAGCTTCGAGCCGAGGCGGTGAAGACCTACCTCATTGGGAAGGGCATTGATCCGGCCCGGCTCCAGGCAGTCGGTTACGGCTCGACTCGCCCCGTCGCGGACAACAATCTGCCGGTGGGTCGAGCGCAGAATCGCCGCGTTGAGTTCAAGCTCCTGCCGCCCGCACGACCGACGGTGATCCGCAAGCCACAGCCCGCACCGGTGGGGACACCGGTCGCGCCAGGAACCGCACCCGCGCTCGCTCCCGTCGCACCGGGAACCGCACCCGCGATGGTTCCGGTCGCACCAGCCCCGGTCGGAACGGCACCGGCACCTGTTGCCAAACAGCCGGTGACTGCCCCAGCCCAAATGCCTCTGCCTCCGGCGGTTCCGGCTGCTCCGACGGTTCCGGCGGTTCCGGCGGTTCCGGCTGCTCCGGCGGTTCCTTCCGCTCCGGCGGCTCCTTCTGCTCCGGCGGTTCCTTCTGCTCCGGCGGTTCCTTCCGCTCCGGCGGTTCCGGCGGTTCCGGCGGTTCCTTCTGCTCCGGCGGTTCCGGCTGCTCCGGCGGTTCCGGCTGCTCCGGCGGTTCCTTCCGCTCCGACGCCGCCCGCTGTGGCCCCGCCGCCCGTGCCGTCACCTCCAGCGGCTCCAGTGCCTCCCAGCGAGGTCGTACCTCCCAAGGTTCTGGTTCCCCCACCTCCGGTCTAGTCCCCCCCCCATAGCCGCTCATTGTATGCCCCTTCCCTGAAGCGATATGATGACGCAGGGTGGTGGCTAAGCTCTTGCGATCACGTCCTTCGGCAAACTCGATCGAACCGCAGCCTCGCGTATGTCCTGCATGTAAGCGCCCGAGCCAGACCGTCGGTGAGCAGTTCTGTCCGCATGACGGAGCCATCCTGATCGATGCCACCGAGCTCGCGAACGCACACGACGATCCACTGCTGGGCCGCCGAATCGAGAGCTTTGCAATCGTGGCGCGGCTCGGTGAAGGCGGAATGGGCACCGTCTATCGTGCCATCCAGGTTGGGATGGATCGCGAGGTCGCGCTCAAGATCCTGCGGTCCGATCTGGCGCACGACGGCAGAGTGGTGCAGCGATTCCATCAAGAAGCCCGCGCCGCCGCCCGGCTGTCGCATCGAAACCTTGCGACGGTGTACACCAGTGGCAGCACCAGCGATGGGATCTACTACATCGCGATGGAGCACCTCAACGGACCGCTGCTGGAACAGGTAATTGCCGCAGCGTGGCAGAGACGCGACCACATTCCGGTGTACACGTTGGAGCGCCCCCGCGCTATGCGGCTGTGGTGTCAAATCGTCGCTGCACTCGCGCACGCTCACCGCTTGGGAATTGTTCACAGGGCACAAGTCGCCGCTGTCTCAGCGATGGAATCACTCGACTCTACAGCGGTTGAGGAAGGCCAGAGGAAGTGTGGAACAGACTCCCTATCCAACCACGTACGAACAGACTCCGGTCCGTGCCTTACCGAGAGTCGACCTTCCCTGTGGGATGGTTCCATAGGACTGCCCCGAACGACCACCTGATGGCTTCCTGTCAAGACCGCTTGATAGACAAAAACTGCCGGACCCTACGGCCACCACTTCCCTTCCTGCCCAAGCGATGGTTAGATCGGAAGAAGTTGTCGTAGCGCATTCCTTACGCTACTGACGGTTAGGGGGACCGTTTGGACATCGACTCTCACCATGCTGGAACGTATGTTGTAGCTCGACTGGCGGGAATGACACACCGTGATGCCGAAATCGTCGCTTACTCTGCACAGTATGTGGACGACGCCACCAACGAAGGAGTGATTCGCTTCGACACGGGTGCCAGTTATCGTCGAATCTGCTCGGCGCACAAGATTCTCGACTATCGCAACGCAGAGTCCCTGGCAAGCGCCAGAGTCTGGGTACCGTTTCACTTCCTACCAGGTAACGGCGGCGTACCGGCGGGTCAGGATCCCAAGGGCGGTTATGTCGACAAGCTCATCTGCAGACCCAACAGTCCGGTAGCAAAAGACATGGTGCGCGCCGCGATCAAAGGACACGAGGCACCATATGCGCTGCATCGCTTGGGAATCACTGCCCATGTGTATGCCGACACCTGGGCTCATCAGGGATTCACCGGAACCAATCACGAAGTGAACAAAGCGCACGATCTGATCGGCGCAAACGGAGAGCCAGATGTCTCAATGATGTCGCGGCTCAAGGGATTCTTCGTCAGCAGCGCGTTGCCGCTCGGGCATGGTGCAGTGCTGGGACATCCAGATCGACCATACCTGGTCTGGGGCTACACAAACGGCAGAGGAGAAAGGATTCTTCGCAACAATCCTCAAGACTTCATCACCGCCTACGATGCGATGTGTCAGATGTTCCGGCGCTATCTGGCGAGCAATCCAGATGCGGATGTTCCCGGTTTGCTCGATCCAGACCGAACCTTGATCATGGCCCTGTTTCGTACCTTGACCGATCCCAATGGCCACGTACGCCACAAGCAGTGGCTTGATGCGCTCTCCCAAGGTCACTTCAGCTTTGGAAAGGTGAACCTCTCGTACACCCCCAAAGGCGAAAGTTCATGGAAATACGCTGCTTTAGGAACATTGAAAGCGATCGACGACGAAAACGAGATATTTCCCTTCCGTCCAGAGTTTTTGCAAAGTGACTGGAAGCTGTTCCACGACGCGCTCCAGCTCCATCGTTTTCACATCGTTCACGAGCTACTTCCGCGCTATGGCATTTGTACGGCCTGAACTTGGACTTTGCATACCGTCCCGGACATGGTCTGATGCCGCGTGCCTTCGCACTCTCAACCAATGGCAGCGGTTCCGTCCTCGCAGTCCTTGACTCTCGAGCGCCTGATGTCGATCGGAGCACTGGTCGTACTGGGTGCCCAAGCGGCGATCGACCCTCGCAGCGCACGTCTGGCAAGTAGCTGCATGGCCCTCATTGCGCTGCTCTTGGCACTCCTTGCCGCACGGCTTGGGAATGCGCACAGCTGCATCATCGCAACGCTGGCTGCGGCTCTGGTGCTCGCCCAGCAAGCGGCTCTGCCTTGGCAACTCTCGATGACCCTGGCCCTGCTGGCACTGTTGGGAATCGGTAGAGTCCTACCCGCGCAGCGTCTGGCACCAAGCTGCTGGGCAAAAGGAAGGACTCCCATCGTTTGGATCCTGATCGTCGGTGGTGTGACCCCTTTTGCGCTGTCTGCTTGGCTGTTTACTGCACATCCCAACCTAAGCGACCTCACCAGTTCGGCCTTCCTTCAGGTGCCAAGGATCTGGTTAGTATGCGGTAGTGTCTTGTTTGCCATCATCAATCCGGCACTCGAGGAACTGATCTGGCGCGGAGTGTTTCAGACCTATCTCCGGCCACTGTGGGGAGTCCCGGCCAGCATCTGTCTCCAGGCTCTGTCCTTTGGAGTTCAGCACCTTCACGGATTCCCCCGTGGACCTATGGGAGTGCTGCTCGCCACCGTTTGGGCGCTGATGCTCGGATTCCTGCGCGATCGATCCCAAGGACTGTGGGCACCATTCCTGGCCCACGTCGTAGCAGACGCCACGATCGCCATCCTGGTGTTGGGATTTGTGATCTAGCCGGTCTAGGGTGCAGGCTCAATGCTGAGCCAGTTCAGCATCGTGTACTCATTAAACTGACCAGCTTCGATCGTCACGTTACCGTCCTTCACATCTACAGTGATCGATGATACGGCGTAGGAGTTCGTTGGGGTGGTTGCCACGTTATCGAACAGGACTTGTCCTTCGACCACCACTCGATTCTTGGCGTAGGTCTTACCTTGCCAGCCAATCGATACCGTCACTTTGTAACGACCATTGTCGATGTCCCAGTTGAACGTATCGGTGCGTCCATAGTCGTTGTAGATGATGCTGCGCTGAAGTTCATTCGGAGCGGTGGCCACGTAGGCATACTTCATGATCAGGGAGTCGCCAATGAAGGGTCCGAACCAGCCGTAACCGCGCTTGGCATCATAAGGCTCCCACCCAACCTTCAACCATTCCTGACCATTTACAACGAGCGGACTCGCCTTGGGGTCGGAAGCGGGATCTTGAAAGTTGATATAATAGGGAGCACGTGGATGCGCTCCGATCGGCTTGGAATCAAGCACCGGCCAGCCATTGACTTTTCCTTCAATCTTCAAACCAAGCTGGTTGCGCAGGTTCAGTAGTGCGCTGCTATCACGAGTATACGCCGTCGGAGACGATACCGCAGACTTCACTGTGGTGTCGACCGCCGCCGCCACATCGGGAGTCTTCGGAAGCATGCCACCGTTCGCAAGTAAAAAGTACTCGAAGTCCTCGGTTCCTTCGCGCAGCAGCTCCCAGCGAATCGAGCTGACCAGCTCGCCGTTTTTCGGTGGATAGAGCAGGAATCCGTCTCCGTTCTGAGCAGTTCCCATGGGCCTGGGGTTGTTGTACGGATCCGTGCCCCACCCCGTCGTCGAATAGTAGGCAAAGCCAGAGACTCGGTAATTCCAGGCACCCCAGAAAGGAATTCGCGTCTCAACGCCGCTGTGATCGATCGTGATCGGATTGAAGTTCGGCGGCAGATCGCCATACAGGAAGTACCACCAGACGCTCTCCCCTTTGCTCTGGCGCAGCTTCGCATAGTCTGGCTGAAACGCTGACAGATCCGCCATCCAGATGTCGTAGCTTTTCCCGTTGGCTTTGGGATTCTCCGCAATCGCAGGCTTTGGCTCCTCTGAAACTGCAATCCGCAGGTTGGGCGCAGCGGTCTTAGACAAGCTCGCCAGATATGCGGCCAGGTCGGCGTCCGCCTGATTCTGCGGCTCGTTCTGAACGTAGTAGTAGCCCTTCCCTTGCCAGTTGTGAGCCACCAAGTAGGAGTCAATCGCCGATAGTAGCTTGCTCCACGCAGCGTTGTACGCTGCCGTTCCATAATGGTCTGGACCTCGGGCAACCCCGCAGAATGGATCAGGACGAGGCGTGCTGTTGTTCACAAACTGCATGATCTGAAACGATGGGAATCCGGCTCCGTTCCAGTTCTTACCGTCGATATACTTTGGACCAAGCTGGCTAAAATCGTACGGATCGGCGGGATTCTCTTTGAAGGTTCCGCTCGCGCAGTCATAGTTGATTCCGCCGTTGTAGTTCAGGCCCGCTGGCCACGAAACACTGGTCGGAGTCAGGCGGTGTTCGTAAAAAAAGGTCTTCAGTTTCTCCACTTCTGCCAGGCTGGCACTGCCTCCCAAGGCTTGAAAGCTCGAGTTCCACTGACCATCAAAGCCGATTCGGCGAGGGAGCGCGAAGTTGTAGACATGCAGCTTGATGGGAATGTCGACGCTGCTACCGCCACTATTGACCGTCAGTGTCGTTTGGTAATCGCCCGGATTGGCACCCTCTGGTACGTAGACCGTGATCCAGAACGGCTGGTTCTGCGCAGCCGGAACGCTCTCTGCATTGCCCAGCTTGCTCGGTTCCAACGGATCAGGAATGAAAGCACTCTTGATCGCGCTCGCATCGGACGGCTGGCCAATCTTCACATAGCCCACCCGACGTACCTCGATGCGATCGATGGCGGCACCTCCGGGAGCAGCCCCCGCCGGCGCAAACGGAGTCATGGTCAGCTTGACACTGCCAGCGACATCGGCACGGACCGCAATCTGAAATGGTTCAAACTCATTTTTGGCCGCGTAGAGCTGAATCTGTGGCAGATCGATTGTGGGCGGAGTGGCCTCACGAAGGATCTTCTCTGTAGTCGGCGCGGTCCACAGCACAGTTCCACTTGGAGATGGCAGCCGACCCACCATCGTCCCCGTTGGCGTGCAGTCCGTACAAAGCACGGGAGGGTCCGACGGACCAGTATCCGTGCTGCTGTTACAGGAGTTCCCCAGCAGGGCCGCAGTCAGACAGAGCAGCGTCCAGAGACTCTGCGTCCTCAACAAAGAGGGCCGCTTCCTCGATAGCAAGGCAGTAGGTAGCCTCATTCGATGATCTCCTCTTGCTGGCTTCCCAGCGTTACTAAGGCTTCAGTCCGACCCGCGCAAACAACCACAGCAAAAGCGAACACACCCACATCCGAAGCAGCGCCAACACCCCACTCGGATGAGACAGCGGCATCGATTGCGGAAGGGCCCACAGTCTTTCAAAGTGCGCAGTGAACGCAGCGATCACGGACGATGAGCGGGTCTCCAAGTCCGTCTCTAGATAGGCTCCGCTAAAAGAGTTCGGAGTGAAGTTCGCTTGCCCACCGATCAGCAGCGACTGCGGCCCCAGCCTCACCACAGTCTTTAGATGCATCATCGCCCCATGTTTTGAATCGTGAATTCTTAGCTCAAAGCGTGCGGGAAAGAGGTTCTGTAAACGCCGTGCTGCACAAACGACCGAATGGTTCACCAAGTTACAGGTCAGCCAGGAGGGAAGCGGAGGGAGTGGCAGGGCATGGAGGGAGTCAATGAGAACCCGAACCGTGCATCCCCGCAGCAGCGCCGATTCCACCACAGAGAGCAGCTCGAGATCCGAAAAGTAGGCAGAGGCAATCAACACTTCATCCCCCGCCGAGCTATCATGAAGCAATGCAGCAATCCGAGCCCGAATCGCTCTGTTCTCGATGAGTTCACACGTTGGATCCAAGGCCAATTCGACCAGTCCACCGCACGCCGCTCCATCAATGGGCAGTGGATAGCCCGCAACGCTGGACAGCGATGGAACCAAGGCTGTCTGCGAGCGGTGCCCAGAGTCACTTGTGGTACTAGATAGCAAACTTGAAAGACTCTGGCGTTCCTCGGCTCGGAGATCCTGCGGGATCTCAAGCGAGGACGACAGCGCCCGCATCGCCACCTGCCACAGATCGGTCGCGATCGGACCTACCAGCCAGAACATATTTTCATGCCAATCAAACGCGGGATCGAAGAAATTGTGACTGGTGATGACCCCGGCTCGGCCCCCATCGATGACGAGGTTCTTGCGGTGATCCTCTAGGTTGTGCAGCGATTGCCAGCGATTCTGTCGTTCCACCCAATCGGCTACAGGAACCGTCGCATGGTGAAGATGAAAATTCATTGCCGAGAGGAATCGGGGCCGATGATCAAACTCTGCGCCAAACAGGTTGGCATTCAGAACCAGGATTCCGGCTTCTTTGAGCTGCTTCCTGATCAGTGTTCCGCGTCTCCGCGTAAGCTGAGGATTGTCCGGTGTGTTCGAATCGAGCAGCACCACTATCACCAGCGAAGGACTGTGCTGCTTCCGCGCAATCAACCAACCGGCCACGGTTTCCGCATAGGGAAAGGCACCATCCCGAGGCAGTAGCAGCGTCTGATCCCCGTTTCTGGCAAACAGATACATCTGGAGCACGATGCTCTGTTGTGCCTTGTCGATCAGATCACGCACTGCAGACAAGATTGCGTGCTGATCCCCCAGATAGCAAAGTTGCGATTCCATCGTCTACGGTTAGGAGGCGTCACGGAGCTGCCGTCGCAAAATCATTGCCAGCAGCGAACCCAAGGCGATCGGTGACCGATCGACCTTGTCAGCAAAACTGGCCATTCCCATTCGATCGGATTGACTGGGACCGCGATGAAGGAGTCGATGCTTTTGCAGCGGAGTCAGCCGCAGTTCGGACTCTGCCAGAGCAACCACTTGTTGCCAGGCCCGACGTGCTTTGAGATCCACAAACGCCAGTAGTGGCAACGTGACCGCCGTGATGGCCGCACTCTTCAGCCGGGAATCGATTTGGTTATTGTGAACCAGTACCCGCGAGTCGATCGCGACATGAGGTTGTTCCTCCTTAGCGTGCAGCCGCATGACCTCGGCAATGATGGGAGCACACTGTGCGGGCTCCTTATCGAGAGCGACAGGCACAAACAACGTAATCTCCTCAAACAGCCAGGCCAGCAAAAAGAAGGAGCCCACCGGTGCCAGGGCGACCGCCAGATCATCATCGAACCCCCAGCGCAGAAAACGCAATGCGGTGGTTGTGGTCGCAGTAGCGGAGTAGAGATCGGGACGCAGCATACACAGCAGCTTCAGGAAGGCATCGGAGTGCGCTTTCTCTTCGGCCACAAAGCGACGGATGGCCGTAGCAGGAATCGCCAAGATCGCGTCTCCATTGCGTTCGAGATACTCGATCACATAGCGCTCAAAGTGGATAAACAGCTCACAGGTAAAGCAGGCAAACAGTCGATTGAGCTGATGTCGCTCCGGCGGCGCAAGACCGAGGCTCTCTACGTCCATATAGTGCGACTCAGTGATTATCAGTCGATCCGTTGGAATCGGAGTCAACCAGTCGAGGCGATCCCAACGCCGTCTGACGAGATCAATCAAGCGTCCTTGTGGTTCACCTTGGTCAGACTGCATGACTTTGTCCTATGAATAAGAAGGGATGGTCAGGTTGTGGATGTGGAGCCGACCAGCTCGGTAGCTCGCACAGACCGCCCCCCAAAAACAGATGATGCCAGAGCTGGGTCATCACCATCGTAGTGTAACTACCATCAACCACAAAACGTCTCGGCACCGACGCGGGCAGGAGTCTCTGTAAGGACTGTTCGTGATGAACTTTTGGGACGGAGAAATAGCCGGTCCGCTGCAGGGACTCTGAACTCACCAGTTGGTCGATCCAGCGTGGGGTGGGACCAAGCAAACACAGCGGGTTGGCCTTGAACATGCTCTTGGGTGGATTCGCGATTTCCTTGGGAAGCACCCTCGCCGCCAGTTCTCGCAGCAGCCACTTTTCACGCAGCCCGCGCAGCTTGTAGCGCGGTGATAGGTTGCTCGCGAAGCTTACAAAATCCTCATCCAAAAATGGATATCTCGCCTCGACCCCAGAGTGCATCGAGACGCGATCCCCTTTGCCCAGCAGCAGATGCCCCGGAAGCATCAGCTTGTACTCCAGGTACAGGGACTGGTGTAGGGGAGCCCAGTGCTTCATCCGATCAGGCAGGATGTCCAGCTCGGTGAACGGATTGTGATCCCGCACCGCTTCTGCCATCGCGTCCGAATACAGCAGCCAGCGAGCCCGCGACAGAGGTTCATATAGGTCGAGCAAGCTGGGACGCAGCGCACCAAAGTGATTCCCAAACACCGGCTGCGGAGTACCCGGCGTTGCCAGCCAGGACAAGCCACTGCGTAGCCAATCCGGAATGCTGCGGTGTAGCCCAGCCAAAGCCTGCAGAAGGCGCGCCGTCTTGTGCCAGACATAGCCGCCCATCGCTTCATCGGCACCTTCTCCAGTCAGGACAACCTTGAAGCCCCGCGCTGCCACCCGTTCTGCCAAGAGCAGCAGACAGGCGTTGGCGGTATCCATGATCGGTCCCTCCACCGCCGTGATCACGCGTGGCAGTGTCTGGAGAATTTGTAGTGGAGTTGGAATCAACACCTCCAGCTCGGCACCCAGGAGTGCCGCCGAGCGAACTGATCGGGGCCGCTCATCAGGACCAGCCCCATCAAAACCGACCGAAAAGGCGGTCATCGATTGGGCAGGACGCAGCGCTTTGGCCATTCCTACAATCAGCGTGGAATCCAGTCCTCCGCTTAGGTAACTGGCCACTGGACCATCGGAAGCAAAGCGGCGCGTGACGGCAGTTGACAGACATGCAGACAGCTCGTCCACCAAGCGCGACTCTGACTCCACCACCCGTTCTTCCCCGGCCTTTGGGAAGTTGAGATCCCAATACCTATGGACGCGCAGCGCTCCCCTTTGAACCCGTACATAGTGACCAGGCCATAGAGAGTAGATGTTCCGAAACGCGGTCCGCTGGGTGCCCGCCGCAAACAGCGAAAAGACATGGTCGAGTCCAGCCAGATCGGCTTCCGCAGTGATCAATCCAGAAGCCAGGAGCCCCTTGATCTCTGACGCCCACAATAGCATTCCATCTGCCACGGTGTAATAGAGTGGACAGATTCCGATGCGATCCCGTGCCAATAGCAACGTCCGATCAGCACTGTCCCAAATGGCGACCGCAAACTGTCCTCTCACTCGCTCAAACGCATCGACACCTTTGGCTACATACAGGGCCGGCCAGATCTCGGTGTCACAGTGCGAACGAAAGCAGTGGCCTTGTAATGTCAGCTCACTGCGCAGCTCGGACGCGTTGAATATCTCACCATTTTGGGAGGCCCAGACTCTGCCACTCACGTCGCTGATAGGCTGTCGACCGTGCTCGATATCTTGGATAGATAGTCGCTGCGTGGCCATCGCAATTCCCTTGGCAGCCCACGCGAAACAGTCATCCGGACCCCGGTGCTGCAAGCTCGCCGCCATCCGCCACAGACGTTCTCCGGATAGCGTTCGCTGCTCGCGCAGATCATGAGCGCCAACAATTCCGCACATGCTTTGCTACGATGCCTCCCGAGCTGTGTTTGGTAGTATGTGATGACGCAGCCAGCGCCATCCCAGCGCGGGTCCGAAGCGCAGTGCAATCGCTCGCAGCAACGGCGCACTCGACCGCCCGTAGGTGGCATAGCCTTGCCAGACTCGCCGCCAGGAGTCCGCGACCACCGAGGAATCTGCATGCAGCCCGAGCTCATCTAGATATAGCTGGATGGCCTGAACCGACCAGGCAGTGTGACCGGAGGCTCCGTTATCAATCGTATTGTGAAGAACAAAGAAGTAGGGATCGATCTGATGATGGCGAAGTAGCACCGCTGCGCGATCGTACATACGTCCAACGCCTGCCATCTCAATCGCCAAATTCAGTCCGAGCAGTTCTGGAAGGTACATCTTGCTACGCAGGGCGAATGCCAGCCACAGCACAGGGGTCGAAAAGGACTCCGGAAGGAATCCTGGGTAACGCACAAATCGCTCGCTATCACAATCGGGCAGTTCAACTCCTTGTTCCGCCAGGATCCGTCGCATGATGTTGCCGTGATGTTGATGAGGAATTCCGGCCCCCAGTTCATCACGGTAAATCCGCAATAGCAGCGTCGACACCGCAGACTGATAGCAGACCGGAGACGTCACTCCCTGAAGCCAGGCTCCATCAATGAGGGCGGCAGGGGCCAACTGCTGAAGGAGCCAAATCACTTCTGAGCGATTCAGGAATCGCTCCATTCCCAAGCGTCCGTCCAAGGGATCCGCTCCGTCGAATACCTGCTCGTGAAGTCGAGCATTGACCCACTTGGAAAGCAGCGCGGAAGACCACGGCCACAGACCTTGTCTGCGCAGCACTTCTACGTGGCCAGCAGAAGCCACCTCACGGAGCCGCTCGCTGACATAGCGCTGAGCCAAATCCACCGTGTCCGCCTGTTGTCCTTCACATAGGAAGCGGTGATAGAGCACCGGCAGCGAAGGAATCGGTATCACCGGACCACTCAATGGGGATCGATCATCGTCGAAACGTAACGTCTGGGCATACTTGTCTTCCGGCGAAGGCGAAGACCCCTTCTGGATTTCGATAGGCGAGGAATCACCCTGCGAGAGCGACCCAATCCAGTCTCGCATCACCGACAGCTCATGATCATCAAACACTCCGAACATCGGCCCACCAAACTGCGTCGAACGATTCAGGATCGGGCTTCGTTCCGGTTGTCCGGGAACCACCCAACAAGAGTGAGCGAGCGCTGTCAGGAATCCTGACAGGTCCGGTTTGTCGGGCTCAAGCCATGCGTCTAACGAACGTCCCCCAAGCATCACGCGTCGATGAAAACCAAATCCATGTCGTAGTTTGTTCGCGATGAGCTGAAGCATTGCCTGCTGCGCGGTCGGAGACTCCTTGGGACGAAGTGAAGCAAGCCATTTCCGTCGCTGGTCGCGCAAAACAAGCGCACCGTTTACAACCCGCGACCAGTTCGGACCACCCTGCTCTTCGTAAGCCCGAAGACTCCGCTTGGCCAACCACTCGGCCCGACGCTGTTCAGTGGACCCTGGCTCATGCACGGCAAGAAATGGACTCTGGGATGAACCGGCGGCGCTCCGTACCACCTGCGGTGGACCCCAGCAGATCATCGCGGCATGAAAGCCAAGATGCTCTGGTAAGAGCACTCCGTTCGCTCGTCCCATGCGCAGTCCGAGCAGCGCCAGTTCGAAATCTTCGTCAGCAAATCGTGAATCCAACACAAACGCACGACTTGTCGGCAGGCCAACACAGAGACCCAGCGCAGCCAGCCAGGTGCGGTACAGGGTGCCGTGATGACGGTCGGCACTTCCCATTCCACACTCTAGGAAGAAGGCATCCAAACAAATCTCGCCGATTAGAGAGTGCGTCCGAGAAACCTGCACGCTGCTCGTCAGCCAGCAGCCATCGAGGAGAGCCGTGGGAGCATATCCCAATAAGATCCGACTGCCGTCCACCGTCTCAGGCACCGCACAGTTGCGGTCGTCGATGCCAAGCGAAGCAATGTGCTCCCACACCGCCTCCGCACCCGTTTCAGACTCTGGTTCTGCGAGCAAGGCATCGGGAGAAGACGACACGAGGCTGGCCGGACCGGGGGCCTTCTCCGGTCTATGCAGCAACGTATAATAGTCATGTCGTGCGCTTCTTTTTTGGTCAGAAATTCCCAAGCCTGGCACCCCCGCTTGCCGTGCTCACTGTGTCTCGATCCGTCGTCCAAGCTACCTGACTGGCGGCGATCTCAGCCGATCGTGCTTGGAAGTCCAACCTCTGTCACGGAATTTCTGGATGTGGACAGAGTTCCGCACCTTTGGCCCCATTCAGGGAAGGCTTGTGCGTTGCAGTACGCGATCATCGGAAAAGGGATTCAGAGGTAGGAGTTCTAACAGCGGCCAATCGATCAGCGATCCGCCCGCCAAGAGCGGTCATTCCTCCAACTTCCGACGATGAGGAACACTCGATCGGTGCGCCCCGAGTCGCACTCTGTTCACAGGGATCTCAAGCCCGATAAGCTCCATCCCGTCTAGCAACGTCGGGATGTCTTCCCGCTGGCAAGAGAGAAGTGGCGGGAAATCACTTGCTACCGGCCCCGCCCACGATTCGATGCGGAGGAGAGTCGCCCCGCTGACGTGCAGGTGACGGCCCCACTCATCATGCGTCAGCTTGAACGCTGTGCGTAAACGCTGTAAGCAGATTCCATCACGCCTCGATATCTTGCACCATGGGGACCGTTTCGCGAAAGACTATCGCCGGTCTGGCGGACTGCGCCAACTCTGCACCAGCTCCCCCATCCATTCCAGATCCGACGTGCTCGCGTTGTTCAGAAGCAGCGACCCGGCATATGGCCCTTCACTACTCCTCAGGTACTCACGGAAGGAGGCCAGCGATCCGCCCAGCCACTGGCACGCTCGAGCTGATAGGCGAGCCCGAGCAGAACCCTCTCCTGCCCGAGCGACGCGCCAAAATGGCTGCCGATGGGAGCGTCTTCATCTGATACGTAGAGTGGCACGGACATCGCGGGCACTCCGGCAATGCTGTAGATCGGAGTGTAACCCGCAAGCTGTTCGGTCTCTTTGACCAGCCGCTCACGACCGAGGGTTGGTGCCAGGGTCGCCAGAGCGGGAGGCGGGATTGGCATGGTTGGGCAGAGCACCACATCGTAGGCTGCAAGGAAATTCCGCATCGACTGCCCTGCGGCATCCAGCGCGGTGATGGCATTTGGGACGACCCCCTCGGGGAGTGTTGCAAACCAGTCGATCAACTCGAGCGTAAACGGCTCCAGTTCTTGTGGTCCCGGTGCCCGCCCGAGAAGCGGAGTCATCATCCTCGCAAGCTGGGTCAGGCCAAATCCTGCGATGGCAAAGAACGAATCCGAGATGACCTGGCCGTCAATCTTGGGCGCGGCGACTGGCTGCAACTCATGTCCCAAACTCCGGCATAGCGTAATGGTGTGCTCCAGCGCTTGCGCAACCACTGGGGTGGGATTCTGCCCCATGAGCGTCTCGCTGTAGTAGGCGATGCGGAGTGGCCGTTCGATCGACTCTTGCACGTATCCAAGCTTTGGTCCGAGCGCGGGGTTGTCGACCTCGGTCAGCGATAGAAACAGCGCACTGTCACGGACGCTGCGACTTACACAGTGCTCGACCAACATGTCGTAGACAACGGCTTGGCCGGTAGAGGCACAACGCCCGCGACTCGGCTTCAGTCCAAACAGACCGCACGCGGAGGAAGGAATACGAATCGAACCGCCGCCATCGCTCGCGTGGGCGATGGGAATCATGCCGCTGGCCACCGCCACCACCGAACCACCCGAGGAGCCGGTGGCAGAGAGCGCCAAGTTCCATGGATTCCTGGTCACCCCTGACAGCAGAGTCTCTGTGCTGCCAAGCAGACCAAACTCTGAGGTCGTGGTCTTCCCAAGAGGAATCAGCCCCGCTGCATCAAGACAAGCGCTGTACGGTGAGCCTTGCGCGCTCAGGTTGTGACGAAACAGTCGCGAGCCCATGCGACAAGGCAGACCAGGATAAGGGAGCAGATCCTTGATCAGAAAGGGAACCCCACCCAGCACTCCTTGTGGTGGATGACGAGCACGCAGTCGGGCACCTTCAATGTCTAGGCTCTCGATTGCGTGTAGTCTCGGTTCAAGTGCCTCAATGCGCGCAATGGTTTCTTCGAGCAGTTCGAGCGCAGAGATCACTCCTGATTGTACAAGCTCTGCCTGTGCAACTGCATCCAATCGCCATAGCTCTTTCATGATGACACCACCCACTTGTGAAAACCGGCGAGGCCGGCCAATTGATAGCTCCAGAAGGCCGAAAACGCGGCGCGGATCTGCGACTCCTCTTCAAAGCGTTCGAGAATCGAGACAATGCTCCGCCGCGTGTTTTGAAAGATGCAGGTGAGAACGAGTTCGTCCGGAACAGAGAGGCTACGATGCTTGCGCTTTTGGCGTAGCTTGGCCAAGGTCGCAGCAAGAAGCAGGTTCACAAACTCTGCGCCGAACTCGGAGTGACGCGAGCCTTCCGCACGATCGAGAAGAATCACCACCTGCAAGCGCTGCTCGATCCAGAAGCGCAGCAGCTCGTCGGCCCTGTGGTGAGCATGGGCATCAAGCGCAGTCAGATCCGGCGCGTCCAGCAGAGCCGCCACCCTGCACCTTAGCAAGTGGCGAAATCTGTCCACAAATTCGTCGGTGACAATGGCCGAAAAGAGCGCCTCTTTGTTGTCACAGTAACGGTAGATGTTGCCGGTGGAGATCCCTGCGCGCTCCGCGATGGCGACCATCGTCGCCCGCTGATAGCCCTGCGCAGCAAATACCTGCACGGCCGCCGTCAGCAAACGGTTGTACAGCTCACGCTTCAGTATTTGGGCCATGCCAGCTCCTGTAAAATGAACTTGCCATTCATTTTATGGGTGTGTCAAGGCAAACCAGCGATCGGTATCGCGAGAGCCCCTCCGGTGCGGTGCGCACCATCAAGGGCACCTTTCGGCCCACCAAGACCGTCCAGCCGCTGGTAGGACTGGGCACCGAAGTCCATCTGTTCATGGTCGCCGGCCACGTCTTTCGCCAGTGGGGCGTCGTCTACCTGGAAGCCGGTAGTGGGTTTGCTGTGACCCAGCGGGTCTCGCTCGGGGCCATTGCCACGGTCGATTGGGCAACGATCGGCGAGCCCGGACCCGGCCTTGCGGCACGTCTGTTTGTCGGCTACCGATTCTAGGCCCACGCTCCGTTACGTCCGAAGTTTGGCGCAACCGCAGCGCGAGGGTCTGTTCCCGAAAGGACTTTGCCGCTATACTGCTTCCCATTCAGTCAGAGACGTTTCGAGTCGAATTCAGAGCCCTCTGGTTCCCATCCTCTGCCGATGGCCGTCAGGAGTGTTCGCCAAGCAGAGGAAGACCAAAGACTCGCGATCGATAGACTGTCGCCATGCGATGATGTCAGTGCTGTGGGAGGCGCATCCAGATGGTTCAGGTGGGGGACAAGATTGGCAACTATCAGGTCGTACGCAGCCTCGGCAGCGGTGCCATGGGCACGGTATACGAGGCGCAGCACGAGCAGATCAAATCGCGGGTTGCCGTCAAGATCCTCCACCCTCACTTTGCGCAGCACAGCGGCCTGCGGGGACGATTCTTTCAGGAAGCCTACACTGCCAATCGCGTCAACCACCCCGGTGTCGTCAGTGTCTTTGATCATGGGCAGGTGGGGGACTCTGCCTACATCATCATGGAGTATCTGGCCGGTGAGACGTTGCACGCACGCATGCGTCGCGGTGGCAAGCGCCTAGACCAGAATACTGCTCTGCGTCTGCTTCGTCAGATTGCCTGGATCTGCTCCGCTGCTCATCAACAATCGATCGTGCATCGCGACTTGAAGCCTGAGAACCTGATGGTGATACCCGACCCGTTTACCTTCGGCGGGGAGCGGGTGAAAATCCTCGACTTCGGAATTGCCAAATTGCTCGATCAAGTGCGTCCTGCCGGGCACTCCCAAGGGTTGTTTGGGACTCCGATGTATATGGCACCTGAAGCCTGGGCGGGTGCCCAGAATATCGATCAGTCCGCCGATGTGTACTCGCTTGGAGTCATTGCCTACGAGCTGTTTGCTGGACGACCTCCCTATGAGGATGCGGAAGACAACATCGCTCGGTGGCAAGAGCAGCACAGTTGCTTCATTCCCCAAGAGCTGAGCTCTCTCGATGCCTCGATTCCGACCCGCATCAGTCAGCTCGTTGCACGGATGATGGCCAAGGAGCGTCAGCAGCGGCCCTCCATGTTGGAGGTTGCGCGCACCCTGGAACGGCTGGTTGGGGCCAATCTCCGATTCCGCGCTGGTGGCTTTGTTCGCGATGGAGAATTTTATCTGCGCCGTGCGGCAGATGAGACGCTATTTCAGGCGTTACGTCGTGGTAAGGATGCGGTGGTGGTCGGCAGTCGACTGAGCGGTCGTACCTCGCTGCGTGTCCGTATGCAACATCGATTGTCGGCACTCCGCGATGCGGAACATCCCGAAGGAATCCGCAGCAGCGTCATTGATCTGCTGGCCATTAGTCGCACCGGCACAGAGGAAGGCTTCTTCTTTGAACTGGTACGTGAGTTACACTGCGGTCTCGGTCTGGATGGCTTCCCAGGAGACTTCTGGAATGCCCACAATCAGCTCTCTCCAAGTGCTCGTTGGCTGCGGTTGCTCACAGAACTTCCGTCGCTGATTTCCCAGCCTGCGGTACTCCTGATCGATCACCTGGATGTGGTGGCGGAACTGCCCCAAGTGATCCGTGAGCTGCTGCTGGATTCCCTCACCGTGCAAAAGCCCCAACCGAGTGGCACGGTCCGCAGCCACTCCGTTTGCGTGTGCATATTTGGGAGTCCTGCGATCTGGAGAAAAGGCAGAGCGATGGTTAGGATTGAGCTTACCGACTTCTCAATGGAAGAAGCGAGTGGGCTCCTCCCTGGCTTGCAAACCCTTGGCACGGCTTCGGAGCGTGTGTTTCAGGAGATATACCAGCTCAGCGCGGGTCATCCCTATCTGCTGCAGCGGCTCTGTGAATCGGTGAGTGCGGGTCTGCCGCCCGATGGCTCCCCAAAGGCCGTGGTGGAGTCGGCAGTGAGCACGTTGGCCGCTGCGCAGGCGCGTCAGGAAGAACCGATCTTTACCGGTGCGGAACGCTATCTGACCGGAAGCGATGACGCCGCCGTCGCAGCGCGTCGCATGTACGCCAGCTTGCTGACAGCACAGCCCATACCCGGACAATGGGGGGCGGAACCCTCTGCACGCACGCAGCTTGATCTAGTCTGTGCGGGTGTTGCGGCTTGGAAAGATGGCCAACTGATCCTGCGCAATGAGCTGTTTAGGCGACTGCTCGGCGCATCCTGGCTGGCGGAGAAAGACAGAGTTCGTCCCATTGCCGAACCGCTGCGCGTGTTTCGTAATCGAGGAGGAGACGAGCGGTATTTGTTATCTGGAGTGGCGCTAGCCGCTGTCCTGTCCTGGTCGGAAGGACGCACCGATCTGACTGTAGAGGAGCAGCAATTCCTTGGTCAGTCTCTGCAGCGAGAGCGCAAAGGCCAACGGCGACAAATCGTCTCCTTGTCGCTCGGACTTGCACTGGTTGTGGGAATGCTGGCGTTGACTGCGCTTTCTTTGCGCAATGCACAGTTGGCGGAACGGGCGGTGCGTAGCAAACAAGCGGAGCTTCTCCTGGCCGTGACCGATGCGCAGCGTGCGCAACAGGAAGCGGTAGCAGCACGCAACCAGATCGACAGCGCTCGCAAGAAAACGCAGCTCGCCTTGCATGCTGCTGATGAAGCAATAGCCGCACAGTCGGCAGCTCTCCAGGCGCAAGGGAAGGCGCAGAGTGTAGCCGCCGAGCAGCGTGGAATTGCCACGCAGGCGCGACTGAATGCCATGGCTGCGTTACAGCGGGCGACGCTGGCCTCTCAAGAAGCGCAGTCGGCAAACCAAAAGGCCGATGTGACGCAGAAGCAAGCGCTGCTCACTGTGCAGACCGCAGCGCAAAGTGAACAACGCCTGCGGTTACAGCTAGAGCAGAGTGAGCATCAGCGAGCGTCTCTGGAGCAGCGACTGGGTCAGGTGCAGCAGCAAACCGTTGAGCTACAGCAAAGGTTAACCGCCATGGCTGCCACTGCGAGCGATGCCTCGATCGCGGTACGCCCCAGTCCGACCAAGGAAGCACCTGGCAAAGAGGCCACAGCCAAAGAGCCAGCAGAGACTACGAGCAGAGAGTCCGCCAGCAAAGAACCTCCAAGCAAGGATCCCGCTTCCGCTGTGGCCAAGGAGCCTACTTCCGCAGAGCCTGTGGACCCAACCCGCAGTGGAACTTCACCTACCACGGTGAAGGAGCCAGACAAGAAGGAACCGGCCCGGACAGAGCCCGACAAAGGAGAGCAGGACAAAAGGGAGCAAGAGAAGAAGGAACCGTCCGCAGGGACGTCCGGGTAAGAAAGAGTGGTTGAGAGATGACCATCGGCCAGGTCCGATATCTGGCTCGACCGCATCGCCACGCGAAGTCCATGGTATGATCATCCAGGGAGTTCGTATGGCATCCAATGATTGGGATCCCTCGGGACGCATCGGGCAGTCGTTCGATGGTTTTGAGATCATTCGTCCGCTGGGTGCGGGTGGAATGGCGACGGTCTATCTGGCTCGCGATTCCTCACTCGATCGCTTGGTCGCACTGAAGTTCATTGCTTCTGGATTGGGTAGTCCCCTTGCCCGCGAACGCCTCCTGCGCGAGGCACGCGCCATCGCCAGACTGCAACATCCCAACGTGGTGGCTGTCTATCGAATCAGCGAGCACGATGGCCAGCCCTACATCGCGTACGAATACGTAGAGGGTCGACATCTTGAGTCTCTCACCAAACCAATTGAGTGGCTGCGCGCTCTGCGAATCGCACTAGGTCTTGCTCGCGGTCTGGCCGCAGCCCACAAGCGCGGCATCGTCCACCGAGATATCAAGCCTGCCAATATGAATCCCGTCGAGAAATCTGAGAGGTCTTCCCGTTCCTGATTGAGAAGTGGCGGGAAGTTTATTAGCCGAGCTTGGTGTTGCTAAGGGAAGGTGTGTAGGACGTGCGAGTGGACTCTGCCCATGCAGGCAAGGAGGAACCCTTGGATACGGTTTGGCTTTTCGGCTGTCCCTATCTTCAACCGGTGCCGTCACCTACAATGACGACCGCGCTCTCAGCGCGCCTTGTTCCCACATTCGATCGGAGGAGATGTCCACAATGGCAACATTCACCAAGACCTATCAGTTTGATCTCTCTCAAAAAGTACCAAACTTTAAGTACGCGCCTGCGTACACCCGCATCATGGAACTGCTCGATGATGAGGGGCTGGTCAAGAAGCACCTGATGGCGCTGGATTCAATGGTGAAAAAGTCGTTCGATGACATGTCCAAGAAGGACTCAAACTACACCAAGGCCCAGGCTCTGTATGACATCCTTCGGGAGTCGGAGATCCTGCACAAGTTTGACGCAAACAAGGTGGCGTACATCACGGGGGTCATCAAGACCGCCGACGACTTCTATCACTTGATGGAAAAGAAGCTCGCGTTCCTCGATCCCAATGTGACTCCCAAGCATGGTGCAGAGACGCACCGGATTCAGTGGTGGATCATCGGTCGCGACATGGCTGACAAAGCGAAGATCTATGGTGCCAAGGTCGCTTCCGAAGTCTACGCTGCAGCCGCCGACAAGACCGCACGCAACAACGATAAGGGAACCAACAACGCCTGGTATAACGCCCTTGATGCCGATCAAGGGAGTTGCAACTCCGCCCGGGCCCCCGAATCCCTGAAGGAGTACATCAACGCGAAGTTCCCGAACATCGCCGAGGCCGAGCGCGATCAGATGAAGTGGGACACCGCAGTCAAAATGACCTACGACAAGAAAACCACGCTCGGTGCCGTCAAATCGAAGAGCGACAAGAACTTCGACTTGTTCAAGTACCCCTCCTAAGCGCTTGGTCAGCGGTTTGCTGCCGACCTTCTCCGTGAGTGGCACGGCGGCCACCGCGTCCTGAAACAGCGCCGGCAACTCGGTCAAGACCTACCAAGTTGGTGCAGACACAACGCTACGACGATTCGGCTTCTAACTCGGCCAGCTTGGTGCGCAGCACCTCATTGCGCTTGTCGACAAGATAATAGGAGGAGTAGCGCATCTGGATGCGTCCCATGCTCAAATACCCTTCGACCAAGTCTGGCTCATCCCATGGCACATCGTGGAACACTCCCGACTCCAAGTGGCGGCTGTTCTGATCGCGCACCCATTCCTGCGGAAACAGAGCGACTCTGCTCGGCAGGCCTTGCGGTTCCCCCGCTTTCGATGGCTGCCCGGTCAAAGCGGCGTGCAAGTGCCGACACAGACAGCTTCCGAGTCGCTCACCCAAATGGGCGATGGGAGTCGGGCGGGGATTGAGCTCGATAAGATAGGCACGTCCCTCGCTATCGAGCATAAAGTCCAGGCTCGCAAAGCCGCTGTAGCCCAGCTTGGATAGGAGGGTCTCCGTGGTTGCCCTCATCTCTGCATGCTCGATGAATTCAACACAGGTACTGGGACCGGTGGAGCTAGGCCACGTCTCGAGCTTGATGGCCGATAGCCCGCCCAGCACCCGACCGTCTTGTACCGCCACCACACGCATCGCCGTGCGACCCTCGACGAAGGTTTGGGCCAAGAGTCCTGCCGCAAAAATGGCCGGATGTCGACTGGCCTGAAGCAATGCAGCCCGGAGCGCGACCTCGTCCCGGCAGATGAAGACGCCAAAGCCCGCAGCGCTTTCCTCTACCTTCAGCACAACCGGATAGCCGTGATCGGAGGCAAACCGTAGCGCATCGGCCTCTGTGAACACGGCAGCAAACTGCGGCTGACGCACGCCAACCTGCGCAGCAAAAGCGGCGAGCAACTTGCGGCTGCGCACGGTCGGACAATACGTTGCGCTGCCTAACGAGCGCTGAAGCGTCGCATGCACGCTCGCGGATCGACCGGATCGCCGCGCAACCATGGCGGCCGTATGCAACAGCAGGATGGTGGTGTCATCGGTCGGGATGACGAGGTCGGCCCGGCAATGCTCCATGGCATCAAGCAGCGCGGCCACCAGTTCATCTCTTGAGATGGACTCACTCACCAGAAGCGACTCATCCACGCATTGAACCCGCTGCATGAGGAGCCCCGGAAAGCCAAAGGTCGTGACGTGAAACCCAGCGCGCCGAAACGCCTTCGGAAGCCGAGGTGCTCCAAACCAATTGCACATCTGCAGGATCATCACGCGAGGAATCGACGAAGCCGATGACATAGAATCCCCCGAAGAAAATTCCCAAACCCACCCAAGAGTACAGCCAAATGATGGTGGCTGAACTTGGCCCCAGGCGTCAAGCGTCCCTACCCGATTCGCCGCTGATGAGTGGAGTGAGGTTCGCTGCTTGCCACATCTAGGAAGGCGGCGATTCATCTGGTATAGACAGGCCGCAACTGGCCACCATCTGCGGAGTGCTCTGGTCCGAAGTCCGCCCACCTACATGCGAAGGGAACACGAAGTGCTATTTGAGGATCTCGTACTGTATCGACGCGTCGGCGTACTCATCTCCGTAGCCGCTGCGGTCTGCTGGACCCTGGCCTATTCCTTCATCATCCGGCGAGGTTTCAAGGATCGGATGCCAGGGATGCCACTGGCGGCCCTTTCGGCGAACATCGTTTGGGAGGCTGTGTCCGTCGTGTGGTATGTCGACGGCGATATCAAACTGCTGATCATGCAAGGCGTGTGGCTCGGTTTCGACCTGCCCATTCTTGTGCAGAGCCTTCGATTCGGCCGGAATCAGCCTCAGCACGCACTGCTTGCGAAGCATTACAATCTGATCGTGCTCGCGTCGTTGGTTGCATTCGGCATGGTGTTTGCCGGATTCACCGCCCAGTTCGGCGATAAGACCGGTTGGATGATCGCGTTCCTCCAGAACCTGATGATGTCGACCCTGTTCGTAGCGATGATTCTGCGGCGCGACAACGTCGAGGGACAGTCGCTCTATATCGCGATATTCAAATTCCTAGGCACGTTTTCGGCATTCCTACTGGCCACCTATTGGTGTCCTTTGAACTGGAAGATCATCGCTGTTGATTGGTTACCAAGTGCCCCAACTCCGATGTATCCGCTGGTTGCATGGACGTACCCCTTAATCTTCGTTCTCGACCTCTTGTACATCGGATTGGTGTATCGGAAGTCGCGTGAACTCGGACTGGATCCCTGGCGAAGATACTAAGCTGAGACTTGCTCCATGAGAGAGAGGTAGCGGAAGACCGGAACAACCCATGCCCACGGTATCCGGCCTTGCGCCATCCCGAAGACAACACCAGACATAGCGGCTTCCCGCATCCTTCCCAATCGAACGCCTCTAGCTCGATTTCTCGACGGTGAGTCGACCGTGAATGAGCAGCCTGCCAATGTCATGCTGACCGCTGGTGGAGAGGTGAAGCTGCTCGATTTTGGGTTGGCCAAGTTTGCGGATGGGAAGCGGGGGAATGCGCCAGCGGAGCAAGAGTCGACGCAACCTCTGTCGATCGAGGACGTGATCCGGGCTGACGAAGGGATCCATTCCAACGTCAAGATTGAGGTTCGAGAGAGTGCCAGCCTGACGGCCACCAAGCCGACTTCTATCGAACAACAACCGGCAGCGAGCGGGACAGAAGACAACCGACTGACTCGTGCCGGTAGCCTGATGGGAACTCCCCTATTCATGGCACCTGAACTGTGGCGCGGGGAAACAGCGAACCCTCGGTCCGATGTCTACGCTTTTGGGCTGGTCATCTACGAATTGCTGGCGGGAAAGCTCCCACAGTCCGAGCTGTCTTTGACTGAGCTCAAATCCTTCATCGCAAACTACGATCTGCCTTTGCTGGCACAGGAACTTCCGCTTCTGCCGGTAGTGATGACGGAGCTCATCGACCGCTGTGTCCGTCGTGATCCAGAGCGGCGTCCTGGCAATATGGATGTGGTGCGAGACCACTTGGAAACGCTGGGCGCGGTGTACCTTCCGTTCTTCGGAAGTAGCGCCGAGCAAGTCGATGGTGATTTTGCAAAAGTGAGTGCGTCCTTTCTGCGCGTCAATCGCGATCCAGACCTGCTGGCGCAGAAATTTTACGGACATTTCTTTCGTCAGGAACCAGATTTACAGAGCCTATTTCTGGGCAATCTGACCGCGCAAGGCCGGATGCTAACAGCGGCACTCAAGCTGTCCGTCGACAACCTGCGCACTCCGGAGCGACTCCTCCCCTATCTTGAAGAATTAGGCAAAAGACATGCACATTATGGAGTGCAGCCTCGTCACTTGACCATCATGGGGCGCTCGCTACAGGATGCAATCGGCGAGCTGGACGATGAATGGAGTGACTCCACTGCACGCGCTTGGTCGAAGGCCTACAGTCACATTGCGCAGGCGCTGCAGCGAGGCATCGAGAGCGTGCGCTCCACTCAATCAATGCCGATCAGAAGCGTGGGCCGCGTCTATTGGGAGGTTCCTTTTGCTGCACCGCAGACCCAGTGGGTTCATCGCGGCGACGGCGATGTGGCCTATCAGGTGTTCGGTCAAGGTAGCCACACGATCGTGATTCTGGGTGAGTGGGTGACCCATCTGGAGCACAACTGGCAGAGTCTCTGCGTGGCAAGCTTTCTTCGACACCTGGCATCACTGGCACAGATCATCCTGCTGGACCAGCGCGGTTGTGGAATGTCGTCGCGCAAACAGGGGATTTTTAGTGTGGATCAAATTTCGCAAGATATTCGCGCTGTGCTCGATGATGTTCGGGTCGACCAGGCGATCTTGCTGGCCCTTGGAGATAGCAGCTCGGCGGCGACGCTGCTGGCGGCGATGCGACCTGAACGAGTCCGTGCCCTGATCTTGTACGGCAGTGGACGATGTCTGGTCCAGCCTGCATCCGCTGCAACTCCTGACGAAGAACGCGGTGACGATCCCCAACAGGATCTCTATGGACAGATGCAGAGAATCCGTGAGGAGTGGGGCGAAGCGCTGTTCCTAGATACGCTCGCCCCTTCATTGACAGAGGATGCGTTCTATCGCAGATGGTGGGCTGCCTGTTTGCGCTATGCCGCCAGTCCGTTTGAAGCAGCCGAGCAGTTCTTCCTCCGCGAGACATGTAGCGTACGGTCGCTGTGGCCAGCGGTACGAGTCCCTACTCTGGTGCTCCATCGGGAAGACGATGCGCATCGGGCTGCTGCGGAAAGTCGACTGCTAGCCGAACAGATCCATGGCGCACAATTGCAGATTCTGCCAGGGCGAGATCATCATCCGTGGGCCGGCAATGCCGATGATGTGCTCTCGGCGATTCACACGTTCTTGTCTATGCTGCCATCCGAACACTACAGCACAACCATTGCGGGCTGCGTGCTGGTCGTGCACGGTCGGACCGACACCATTTCTCCGGAGTTTCGAGCGATCGTACATCGCGAGTTCCTACGTCATCACGCAGTGACGATAGAGGCACCAATTGATCACTCCCTCATTGCCTATTTTGATGGACCCAGTCAGGCCGTAGGTTGTGGCCTGGACATCCTAGAGGCGGTCGCGCCACTTGGCGTGCGCGCCAGTGCCGGAATCGACATCGGCCCGCTCACTGCGGTACCAACACTGGGAGGAGAATCGGTAGAGAAGTCCATCTTCTTGGCACAAGCCGCCCGACCCGAAGAGCTACTGCTGTCCGACAATGTTCGGACGCTGGTCTCAAGTTCCGCGCTTCATTTCGGAGAGCGCATCATTGCCGGTCCGACAGGTGACGATCTCTCCGTCTTCCGTGTTGAACCGGTGCGTACCCGCAGAGCCTAGTCAGAACCGATTGTGATGTGACCGCTGACCACAACTAGTGGCAGCCGGAGCGCGCAGGAAGTGGGCAAACCCCAAAGGGGGGCCTGTCCGGAATGCATCTGTGAGGGAGGAACGCGGCGCCTAGTGCCAAAAGGCTACTGGGTGGCTCTGTTGTTGCCTTCGACGATATGGAACTCGACGCGGCGATTCTTGGCGCGACCGGTATCGGTCTTGTTCGTGGCGATCGGACGATCCGGGCCGTAGCCCTCTGCTGCCAGTCGAGAATCGTCGATACCGTGCTGAAGCAGCCAGGTCTGGACGCTGCGGGCGCGGCGCTGAGAAAGGTCGATGTTGTACAGTCGCGCACCTTGGCTGTCCGTATGTCCTTCGATGCGGATCAAGCGGATTCCGGGTGCCGCTTGCAGCGCACTGGCGACGGCTTGAAGCACAGGGAAGCTCTGCTCCAAGATCACATCCTTATCGGTGGCAAAGTACACCGGTGCCAAGATCACAATCTGCCCGCCACGGACTTCCAATAGGCCCGGACAACCGTTCTTCTTCGGATCTGGATGCGGAGCACCCGGCTTATCTGGACACGCGTCGAACTTGTCTGGCACCGTGTCTTTGTCTCGGTCCGGAAGCGGACAACCGAGTCGCTGTGGATCCGGATAGTAACCGGCAGGCTCCATTGGACAGATGTCCTTTGGATCCTGCACGCCATCCATGTCAGCATCCGGTGCCGGACACCCTAAGCGTGTTGGATCAGGAACCTCTCCCATGTGTACGTCCGGGCAGAGGTCATCGCGATCCAGGATGCCGTCACCATCGCGATCATGCTCTGGTGGTGGCAGCGGACAGCCCAGTTGCTGCGGATCCGGATTCGGTCCCTTGTGAAGATCAGGACAGAGATCAGCGTAGTCAGGAATTCCGTCTTGGTCACGGTCGCTCGGAGGCGGACAACCATGGGTGGCCGGATCTCCGGTGCGGATGCCTTTTTCATCGGGACACGCATCCTCCGCATCCAGAATTCCATCCCCATCGCGATCATGCTTTCTGTCCACCATGGGAGCGTAGGCCAAGCGGAACAGCATCCGAAAATCCGGTGTACCGGGCTGTCGAACGAACCCGACTCCCAAGGCCAGTCCGGTCTGGATCATGTTCGCGATGTTGTAGTGACCAGCAAGGAGCATCTCCAGGCTGGTGCCAAAGCGAGAGAAGGAGTCCGCACCAAGTGCCGCCGTGGAGAGCAGAACCTCTGGACCGACCGCAAAGCGACGTTCCTGATCGAAGTACCCAGCGGCCAGACCAAATTGCAACTCAGAGGCTGCTCGTCCGACGCTGGAGGCAAATCCCGCCGGCGCGTCTGTGAGTGCCTCTGGCCGATATTGAAAGCCCAGCGTCCCGGACCACAGCAGCTTCTTCCACACACCACCGGCCATGAGCTTAGGCAGAACACGGACCGATTGATCACTAGAGGTCGGCGTGACGCTATCGGTCATGGCCCGCAGAGGAACCCACAAATCGAGTCCCACACTCAGTGAAAATGGACTCTGGTAGGGCTGCCCGTACAGACGTACTTTGGCACCGATCCGAGGATCCCCCACCGAGGCACCAGTGGCAAACTGCGGATCCCCACTACTCGCGAGCACGATGGGAAGAGACGCCGTAATCAGCACGCGATCCAAGAATGAACCGGCCAGATCCACATGCGCGATGAAGTGGTGGTCGATCAGCGACTGCGTCTGGCTGAAGACGCCGCTTGCGTCCTGGGTACCGGTAACGAGTGGCTGATGCGCATAGTTGAGCGTCACGCCGGCTGCAAAATAGCGTGTCGCGGAATACCACGGGTGATCCACCGCAAAGGACCACTCTCCGGCAGCGGTCGGCTGATAGCGGTTGAGCTCAAAGCCCCGATTGAGCTGAGCTTGCGCGGGTGCCGACGCACACAGCGCCCCCAAAAGGAAGCACAGAGACGAGCGAGTTAATAGGTTCATGGCACTCACTCCTTACTTGGTCTGCTCATTGGCTCGATTGGAACGACGGCGAAGAGCGACCAACAAGGCCAACCCAAGAGCCGCGAAAGCACCAAACCCGGCCGAGCGATTGCCCGGGCTTAGCGAGCAGCCGACGCCACCCCCGGCGATGCGACGATTGCCACCGAACTCTCCCCAGAGATTGTCAGCCGGATTCGGATCGACGGCTCCATCCGAAACGACGCGAGCCGTCACTTCATTTTCCGCTGTGGGGGCATCGGGAGTACGGACGCTGATGTCCACCGCCCGAGTCATGTCTCCTGCGGGCAGCGGACTCGGCTTGGTGCAGTACACGACGCGCTCTTGCTGAATGCAGCTCCACCCTGGTCCGGGTGTTACCATGTCAATCACACCACCTGGTGGCACCTTGAAGGTGACCTGGATCGGACCGGGGTCTTCCGTATTGCCAACGTTCTTTACATCGACAGAGTACGTGGCGGGAGCACCAGGCTGCGCATCGTTCGGGTTCTTCGTCACGATCACGCGGAGATCAGCGCTGTAGTTCGGAACATTCACCACCGTCGGCGCACCAGGCTGTACTCCGTTGCCCGAAGGAATCGTTGCAGGGGGCAGTGCCGGATTCCCAGCAGTCCCAGCGGTCGTCGTGCTCTGAGTCGGAATCTTCATCATCGCATTCGGATCCGTCTTGAGCTTGTACTGCACCACCACCGCTGCATCAGACGGAGACAGGCGACCTCCCATGGTGCCGTTGGCTCCCTTGCCAATCCGAATCACCAGCACTGGTTTGCCGGTGAGAGGATCCGGAACCAACTCGGCCTGATCATCGCCAGCGCCATCGGTCTTCGGACCATTCTGTGCATTCTCCGGGCCGCTCACAAACGTGACCGAACCAGGCACATAGGTGAGTCCGTCCGGCAGGGGATGACGAATGACAACATCCGTTCCATCATCTTCACCGACATTCTTGGTCGTCGAAGTAAAGGTAACCACGTCGCCGGGCCGCACCGAACTCGGATCCGCAGTGAGCGTGGTCTCGATGACGGGCTTTCTGCTACGGATCGAGGTGAACAGACCCCCTACGAAGTAGACATCATCGACCGAATTGGCCTGAATGCTGGCCTGGATGTCGTTCGCCTTGAGCATCGTGGAGATGTCGATCTGATCCAGATCCATCCCAGACATACTGCCTGCGGTACCGGTAAGTTGCGGCAGGTCACCAGGGACGGACACTGGCATTCCCAGAAGGCTTCGCGTTCCGTTGAAAATATTGTCCGTAGGGTTTATGGAATCACCGACCGCTTGGTTATTGAATAGAAGAGAGTCCTTCTTATCAGTATCTCCTTCATAGGCGATCACACCAAGCTTGCCTTGGGGCGCACCTCCTTCAGGTACTCTGAATCCGATCACTCCCAGGCTCACGCTCCGGCCAATGTCGACGCTATCCAGACCGTCATACACGTTGATGTTGCGGACCGGTTCCTTGTCGTTCCGATATACGACCACCATGGACCACGAGTTAAACTGCACATCTTCATCGCGATTGATCACGCTGCGCCGGACGACGTTTCCCACACGATAGGCACCCGCGCCGTAGCGCTGCACAAGGGCCGTCACGTCATAAGAGCCCTGATAGACGTGCCCTCCTCCGCCTCCGACCGCCGTCACTACATCCTTCGCAGGGCTCGGTAGCAGCATCATGGAAAAGCCGCCGCTGCCCGTCTTTTCAAAGTTGATGGCACTGTTCGCCAGAGCAATGTCCTCCCCGAGATTGCCACCCCAGTACAGCCGTGCGTAGGCCACTTGGGCCCCCTGCGGCAAGGTCAACTGGGCAGTGCTGCGAGCCTGCCCGATAGAGATCGTGGAGTCTGCCCGCGCCGAGTTGTCCTCTGCCTGCCACAGTACGTCGGCAGCACTGTCATCGAGCGTGATTGGCTCACCACAGTTCCCCACCATACCAACGACTGGCTTTGGCAAAGCCAAGCCTTGGCTGTCCGTCACCCGGCACTCCTGGCCGAGCGTGTTGCCGATGACCACGATGTCACCTTTGATATCGGTTTGATACCGCAGCTTCGGTGCTGCCCAGCTCGCCGGGGCCACGCCGAGCGCAAGGATCAGCGAAGCCAGGATCGCGTATAGCAACTGGGTTCGCTGGTGTGTGTGACGGAGACGCATACTGGATACTCCTGGTGAGTGTTGACCATTTATCGTACCAAGATTTACATAATTTTTTCAAAAAATGATACTCTTCCGACCCCAGCGTTCGTTCCGATCTGGATCTTGAAGACAGCCGAAACCGTCAACAGAGGATGCGGTCTGTTGTGGTTTGTTTTCGGCACTGTGGTTGCAGTACGGAACCCGACTCTCTTTTTCCGACAGTTCCCCCGATTCGCGATTCCCGCACACTTCCTAAACGCACGAAGAGAGAGCCATTTCCCGACGGCGATCTACTGATTGACACTAAGCCCGAGAACGTACTGCTGATTGAGGATGAGGAAGACGGCGAGCAGGCCAAGGTCGTGGACTTCGGGATCGCCAAGATTCTGGAAAGCAGCAGCCCGCTCGGTGACTCTCTCCGTACCGATAACCACGCCAACCTCGGAACAGCTCTGTATATGGCCCCCGAGCGATTTGAAGGAGCACCTGGCGATCCACGCATGGACGTCTATGCTCTCGGTCTGCTACTACACGAGCTTCTGACGGGACTGTTACCGTTTGCCAAGCGTTACGAAGATCGCCAGGATGGGACGGTTCTGCTTCACAAGCGCTTTACCGAAGACGTGCCCCCCCTTCCGCTTCAGCAGCCGATCTCGTCTGCGCTCCAGACTCTGCTCGGCCAGATGCTGGATCGAAACGCCGCGAACAGACCCGCTCACGCCGGAGTGGTCCGCGATCGTTTTCGCGAGATTCCCGAGATTCAAGCGATCAGCGCTGGGATTCCCGAACGTTCCGGACTGACAGTGGTGCCAGCCGGAATCTTGGCTGGATCCACTGTCTCATCAACGGAAGGACAGACCACCAGCGCCAGCGTTGCGGCGGTTGGCTTTCGTACCAAGTGGGTACTTTTCCCACTTCTGCTTGCGGTAGGAATCACGGCCTCGGTAGCAGTCTGGTGGTTCTGGGTTCGCTAACGACTCTACAACTGTCACAGCGCCAGCTCTTTTGAGCTACGATAGTTCTTTGTGCACAGAGGTTTGCGGAGGCGTGCACCGATGCATCCTTGGGGCAGGGCGCACTTTTCGAGAAAGTCCGTGATGACGATGGGAGCGCAGCGACTGCGCGTCGTGCTCCTGCTTGTCCTTTGCTCGATCGCCACCCCTACCTCTGCGGAGGTTCGCGCCGACTGGGTTGTCAATCAGATCAACCAGAAGAACGCGAGCTTGCCGCCTCCGCTACGCAGCGAGAAGTACGGAATGATGGCGGAATCCATGTTCGCTTTCTTCCGCGCCACCAACTATCTGTTCTGGACCGACTACGGAAGCTCGCCGCTGCTGACCACGTTTGGCGGTCCAACAACGAAAGTCTGGCTACAAGGAGACGCCCACTGCGACAACGTAAGCGCACTCCTTACCAACCAAAATGCAGTGATTTTTGATCTGGATGACTTTGACGAGACACTCATTGCGGACTACCAGATGGATCTGTGGCGCCTGGCGATCAGCATCTTGCTGGCGATTCAAGAGAACGGTGGCCTGCCGCTCAAGACTCAGGAGCAACTGATTGACGCGCTGTCAACGAGCTACCTAAACACCCTGCGCGGCTATCGCGACAACAGCAACGAGCTCATCACCACCTACTCGCTTCATAACACCCCCAGCTTCCTATCCGATTGGATGGCACAGCTCTCCGAACAGACCCACCTGCGCGTGCTCAAGAAAATGACCACGGTGGCCTCTGGCAAGCGAATGTTCGACTTTGACAAGCCCGGCGTCCAGTCAGTATCACCGTCGGTACTGCAAGCCATTCAAGCGAGCATGCCAGCGTATCAAGCGACTCTTACCGGACGGCTGCGCCAGATTCCTTCCTACTTTCGGATCAAGGATGTGGCACAGAAGGTTCGCGGTGGCATGGGCTCACTGGGAGTCACCCGCTACTTCGTGCTGATTGAGGGCGTTTCAGCCAGCCAAGACGATGACCGAATCCTCGACATCAAAGCGCAGTCGACACCGGCCGGCTGGCAATACATGGACCCGACCGTGCGCGAGCAGCTTTCCAGTCTGATCGCGGGCGATCATGCGATGCGGGTGGTGCTCGGCTATCGCGCCATGGGCTACCGTGCCGACGAGCACCTTGGCACTCTGTCCGCACAAGGGGAGCACTTCTTTGTTCGCGAACGAACCCCGGTCCGCAATTCCTTCGAGCTCACCAACAGCACCAATCCGCAACGAGCGCTGCCGCTGGTACAGCAATGGGGAGCCGTTCTCGCGACCTCTCATGCCCGTGCCGATCAAGACAGCAGTCCGCTGATTCCCTACGACTTCGAAAAAGAGCTGCTCGCGAAGATTACGACTGATAAGCAGCGGCTGGCCTTTTTGGCTCGGGTGCGACAGGTGGCCTTTTTCTACGCCAAGCAAGTCAGCGAAGACTACAAATCCTTCAAAGAGTGGCAAAGCACGCGGGCTCAGGTCGCAGGGAAGGAATAGTCAGCTATCCTCCACTCGTGTTTACCGCTTGGAAGAGATGGCGTAGTCGTCGCAAGCTGCCAGCGCCGCGAGCGTTTCGTTATGAACGGTTCGGCGGCATCGTCCAGCTAGGCGGTCGATTTGGCTGGCCGCAGGCGCTGGTGTTTGTCGATCGGGATCGCGCACGCTCACTCGGTTATGACTCGCCCGGCGAAGACTTGTGGAACGGACCCGAGCCCGCGATCGACTCAAACGCTCCCATCTCGGCACCACTCGAAGCGCACCTTCAGCTCACCAATCGCTGTGCGGCAGGCTGTGCCACCTGTTACACGGGGGCTTCTCCGCAAGGTTCGCCCAGTGAGTGGGGACTTCCTGAGTGGTGCGCCGCGATCGACGAGCTCGCCGCAGCAGGCGTGTTTCACGTTGCCCTCGGTGGCGGAGAGAGTGCGCTCCTGCCCTGGCTCGGCGAGCTACTGTCCCACTGCTGGCAGCGCGGAGTGATTCCCAACCTGACCACGAGCGGACTCTACGACCAAGCGACGCTCGATCGGTTGTGTGGATGGGCGCGGCGCGGCCTGTTTGGTCAGGTGAACGTCAGCATCGATGGCGTCGGCGATATCTATACCCAAGTGCGCGGATTTGCTGGTTTTGATAAGGCCGATCACGCAGCACGGGCGCTGCTTCGAGCCTTTCCCGATATCGGCATCAACACCGTCGTCACCCGCGTCGGTTTTCAACACCTCGACGAGCTATTCACCTACGCCCGGCGCACCGGCCTACGCGAGGTCGAGCTGCTCCGGCTCAAGCCTGCGGGGCGTGGTGCCAGCCGCGAAACGTATCAAAACCTGCGCTGTACAGACGAACAACACCGAACCTTGGTCCGAACCATCTTGGCGCTCACCAAACGCCATCGGCTGAGGACGCGGCTCGACTGTTCGATGGTTCCGTTTGTGGCGCACCAGCAGCTCGATGACAAGCTGCTGCGCTTTTTGTCGATTTACGGCTGTGCCGGTGGCGACCTACTCACCGCCTCCCGCGCCGACGGCAAGCTGTCTGCCTGTAGCTTTGCCGCACCGACCAACCAGCGCGTCACCGACCTCCGTCGCTACTTCGCTGAGCCGACCGCGTTTGCGCCGTTCCGCGACTATCCCTCCGCCGAAGAGCCTTGCCGAAGCTGTCGCTATCTGTCGCTGTGTCGAGGCGGCTGTCGCGTTGTGAGTCTGCACCAGACCGGCAGCCTGAGCGCTCCCGATCCCGAGTGCCCTCGCGTCATCGACTGGCGAACCCGCACGCCGCAGTCCGAGTCCTTGGCCAACGCCACGGTTCCGTACCCGAGCCACCACTTAAAGGTGTTACCGTAGGTTCCCCATGGCTGAAACTGGGCTTCTGCGCACCATCTTTGTCGTCTCTGACTCCACTGGCGAGACTGCCGAAAAGATGGTTCGCGCCGCGCTGCGCCAGTTTGATCTGCTCGAAGAAGTGACCGATCTGCGCCTGGTTCCGCACCTCCGCCACGAGCTGGATATGGATGTCGTCGTGGGCAATGCTCAGCGCGCCCAAGGCCTGGTCGTTTCCACGCTGGTCCGAGGTGAGGAACGCAAAGTCCTGCAAACCAAGTGCGAGCAGCGCGGCGTCCCCTATGTGGATCTCATCGGCTCCCTCCTCGGCACCATGGCCCGCTTTCTGTCCGTTGAGCCACGCGAAGTGCCGGGTCTGCTCCACACCGTATCGGATAGCTACTTTCGCCGCATGGAAGCGATTGAATTCACCGTGCAGAGCGATGACGGCCGCTGTCCCGAAAATCTGATCAAAGCCGACTTGGTGCTGCTCGGAATCAGTCGGACTTCGAAAACGCCGCTGTCGATCTACCTGGCGCAGAAGGGCTATCGCGTCGCCAACGTGCCGCTCGTACTCGACCTACCACCACCTCCCGAGCTGGATCAGGTGCCGCCCGAGCGAGTCTATGCGCTGACCATTCAGCCCGACGCACTGCTCCAGATTCGCCGTGAAAGACTGCTGCGAATTCACATGGCTTCCGACACCAGCTATGGCCAGCGCGACTACATCCTGCGCGAGATTTACTTCGCTCGCGATCTGCTCCGCAGCCATCCCAATTGGACCGTCATCGACGTCACCGGCAAAGCCATCGAGGAAACCGCCGCCGACGTACTCCGCCACTATCACCAGCGCACCGGAATCCCGATGCACTAGCTTCAGGCCGTCCCCTCGGTGACTGATTCAGGTGTCACGAAACGCCGAGTCGCCCACTCAGCAGGTCCGCAATCAGCTCGCACAGGCCGAAGCCCTCGCTGTGGGTGGTGATGTGCGTTGGCACGGACTCGCCTAGCTCAGGCAGGTAGCGCTCGATGTTGCGGACACCGACGGACAGAGCAAACCTGCCTGGTGTGAACAGACTCGCGTCGTTGGCGGAATCTCCCACCGACACCGCAAACCGAGCCAGCTCACCGTGCGCATCACTCACCCCGCGATGAGCAAGCAGCGCTGCTGCTCCTTCCGCTTTGCTACGACGCGCTGCCCCATCGAGCATGAAGTGGATATGAATCGAGCTGGCCAGGATATGCCCTTGCTGCTCACTCTCTTCCTCTGCGATGCGGGCGATCTCCGCCAGCAACGCCGCCCCTTCGGCACCGCCCGGTAGATCCCGCACCACCGTGTAATCGCTCACCCGATACTGGTTGTCTGCCGTGGTCGTAAAGGCACGCCCGATTCGACGAGCCACCCGCTCTTGCAGCGCAGCCAAACGCGTCCGCAGATTTGCCGCTGGTGGACGAAAATGGTGCAGCTCGTGCTCATGACCAGCGGTCGCGACTGGACTGCCCCCCGGACTCTGCGTCGACGGGGCCTTGACCCGACGATCGAGCCAAGCGCCACCGTTTTCGACAATCACCGCGCTCACCATTGGCAGATACGCCAGCAGCGTCGCGCCGTAACCAGCCGGTCTACCGGTATTCAGGATGACTTCCATCCCGGCCCGCTCAGCACGAGCCACCGCTTCGAGGACATCGGCATGAATGCCACCCCGAACCGTAAAGGTATCGTCAACGTCGGCGAAAAGATAACGAGGCAACATGGCCGCGCACTGTATCAGCACCAGCGGTGGCCAAGCAGGACAGAAGTGGGGTCGAGGCTACAGTGTGTTCCGTCGGTTACAGACCCGGCGGCCCCACGCGGTGGGTCGGACCACCACCGGGATGAAACGGCGGCGGTGACCCAGTATGCGGCGCTGGAGCGGATGGCGGTGGTCGATAGCCACCTGTCGGAGCCGGTGCGGGCGCGGGGTAGCTCGGCTGCGGACGATAGCCACCGGGTGCAGGCGCAGGTTGATAGCCACCGGGTGCCGGTGCGGGTCGATACCCCGGAGCAACTCCCGGCGGCGTATACACGGGGGCCCCAACCGGACGTGGTGGCGGCGGGGCTACCACCGTCGGACCACCACCATACACCGGAGCGGGCCGATACACGGGGGCCGGAGCGACCGGCGGCGGTGGGGCCACCACCGTTCCTCCTCCGTACACAGGAGCGGGCCGATACACCGGCGGCGGTGGGGCCACCACTGTTCCTCCTCCATACACGGGAGCGGGCCGATACACCGGCGGCGGTGGAGCCACCACCGTTCCTCCTCCGTACACGGGAGCGGGCCGATACACCGGCTGTCCCATGCCACCGGGATACGCCGGTGCCCCGTAGCTTGCCTGCGCCCAGTGCGCTCGGTAGTACGTACCTCCCATGAAACGTGGTCCGACGTAGATGTAGCCAGGGCGAACCGGCGAACAGTAGCCACGCGCCCAATACCAGCGTCCCGTCCAGTCCCAACGACCGGGAACGTAGATCGTGCCGTAGCCACAGGTCAACACGGGTTCGTACCGGGGGGCCGGAGGCGGCATCGTCACCGAGATTGGTGCCGGTGGTGCATCTGGAATGTACTCCATCGTGGTGCCGTACTGCGGAGCGGGGGTCTCTACGTAGGTGGTGCCGTAGCAGCCGCTTGCTCCGGCCAGCGCACAGAGCGCCGCAAGAACTCGCTTCATGTGAGGTCTCCTGTATTTCTGCGCCATTTTACTTTCTCCGACGAGCTCATCGCCAGAATTCTTCACGCCGTCGCTGAAGGAACCCGTGCATATCGAGCAGTCGTGCGTTCAATGGAGAAGTTCCTGGCAACAACCTCCGAAGTACCAGGTGACCGCACGACCCGCTGGACCTGCTTGGGCTCGTCTGGACGATTGTTTGACATCGACGCTAACTGCACTGTATGCATGTTCTGCGCCATGGACTCAAAGCACCCGTCTACTACCCTTGTTACCGACGCTGAACCCACCCAATCTGGGACCGCCCACGCCGCAAAGCGTGAAGTCGTGTTCTCGGGGATGCAGCCCTCGGGAGGTTTCCACATCGGCAACTACCTGGGAGCGGTTCGCGATTGGGTGGCGCTCCAGGAACAGCACCGCTGCTTCTACTGCATCGTCGATCTCCACGCGATCACCCAGCCGTACGATCCCGCCGCCATGCGCGCCCGGGTGATGGACATGGCGGTCGAGCTGCTCGCCTGCGGCATCGATCCCAATCGAGCAACACTGTTTGTGCAGTCACAGGTTCCCGAGCACGCCGAGCTGGCCTGGATCCTCAGCACGGTTGCGCCGTATGGCGAGCTGTCGCGGATGACCCAATTTAAGGAAAAAGGTGAGCGCGCCGAGTACGTAAACTGCGGCCTCTTTACCTATCCGGTGCTGATGGCCGCCGACATCCTGCTCTACAAAGCGACGCGAGTGCCGGTTGGTGAAGACCAGATTCAACACCTTGAGTTGACCCGCGAGATCGTACGGCGCTTTAACGGCCGCTTTGGCGAACCCGCGCTGTTTTCGGAACCCCTCCCGCTGCATCGCTCTCCGCTGCGCATCATGGGTCTCGACGGCAAACAGAAGATGTCGAAGTCGCTCGGCAACTATGTAGCCATTTCCGATGAACCCGAGGTCATTCGCAAAAAGATCGGTGGGGCCTTTACGGACGAGCTGCGCCTTCGCAAAAAAGACCCGGGGCATCCCGAGAGCTGCTACGTCTGCGGCCTAGAGCCATTCTTCATGGCGAGTGACAAGGTCACCGAGTTTCAGGAAGGCTGCCGCAGCGCCCGAATTGGCTGTGTCGATAGCAAACGAGCACTCGCTGAAGCGATGATCACCGCCCTCCAGCCCATCCAAGAACGCAAACGCGAGCTGCTCGCGAAACCGGGCATCGTGGAAGACATCCTGCAAGCCGGTGCCGCCGAGGCTCGCAAGGTCGCACTCAAAACCATGGTCGAAGTGCGTGAGCGCCTAGGTCTGCTGCCGCTACCGTAGTTTCAAACAGGCCCCCGCAGGTTGCTCGTTATACTGCCGACATGCACGGTCAACCCAAGCTGCCTGGTTCTTCCGACTGGCCCCGTCACAGCGGACTGCTCTGCCACATCACCTCGCTCCCCGGCCCTTCTGGCTGCGGCGATCTCGGTCCCGAGGCGTATCGCTTCCTCCATCAGCTTGCGCGAGGCGGTCAGCGCGCCTGGCAGGTCTTACCGATTGGGCCGACCGGCTTTGGCGACTCACCGTATCAGACCGCGTCAGTGCTCGGTGGCAACCCGCTCTTTGTCAGCATCGACCAACTCGTCGCCGATGGCCTGCTCTCTGCCGAAGTCTTACGCAGTGCGCCGGTCGAGTCAGCCGAAGCCGATTTTACTGCGGCCCAAGCCTACAAGTGGCCGTTGCTGCTGCGTGCCTTCGACAGGCTTCGCACCGACGAATCCCCCACGCTGGAACCGCTGCGGCGAGAGCTGGCCGCGTTTTCCAGTCAGCAGCACGCCTGGCTCGATGACTACGCACTGTTTATGGCGATCAAGGAAGAACAGGCGCTGCGTCCCTGGATCGAGTGGCCGACACCGCTGCGGGATCGCGATCCGTCCGCTTTATCAGAGGCCCGTGGACGTTTGGCCGCTCGCCTGGATCTGCATCGCTTCGTGCAGTGGTTATTCGAGCGTCAATGGCGCGCACTTCGCCACGCTGCCACCACGCTCGGGATCGAACTCATCGGCGACGTCCCGATTTTCGTGGCCCACGACAGCGTCGAAGTCTGGAGTAGTCGCAGCCAGTTTCTGCTCCATCCCGATGGACAGCTCAAGGTTCAGGCGGGCGTTCCACCGGACTACTTTTCCAAGACCGGCCAGCTCTGGGGAAACCCGCTGTACGACTGGGCAGCCATGCAGGCCGACGGCTTTGCGTTTTGGCGACAGCGCATCCAGCGCGCCGCCTCCCTATTCGATCGCGTCCGCATCGATCACTTCCGAGGTTTTGCCGCCCACTGGGAAATTCCCGCCGCCGATCGCACCGCCGAGTTTGGCCGCTGGGTCGAAGCG
>WBZP01000173.1_pt1 | contig 93020 bp, 66 predicted proteins | sample 5204301 | NCBI WGS metagenome assembly WBZP01 (sample SAMN12412401, study PRJNA552823) | activated sludge metagenome | isolation source: activated sludge from nitrification reactor of wastewater treatment plant... | place: USA: Pennsylvania | collected 2017 | reverse complement strand
AACTACCTCATTCGGTACACAATTTGACAACTTGTTTTTTACACGTTCCTTAACAATTAACAATTAACAATTAACAATTAACAATTAACAATTAATTTATGCGTTTTTTATTCCTCCTCTTATTCTGTCTTTTCTCCCTGTGGCTGAGAGGGCAGTCCTCCCCTCCCCTTTCCGCCCCGCCCACCTGGGCGGCAGAGGCCGTGTGGTATCAGATTTTCCCGGAGCGCTTCCGCAATGGCGATGCTGGCAATGATCCGGTACCGGCCACCAGCGAAACACCCCCTGTACAGGCTTTTATGCCCCCAGGCTGGCGCATTACGCCCTGGACACACAACTGGTACGCGCAGGAGGATTGGGCCATGAAATCGGGCAAGCCCTTCCGCGAGACCGTGCAAATGCGGCGATTTGGCGGCGATCTGCAGGGCATTTTCGACCGATTAGACCACCTTCAGGCCCTCGGTATCAATGCCATTTATATTAATCCCGTCAATGATGCTTCTTCCCTGCACAAATACGATGCGCGCCATTATCACCATATTGATATACACCTCGGCCCCGACCCGCAGGGCGATCTCAAAATCATGGCCACCGAAAACCCGGCCGACCCGGCGACGTGGCAATGGACCAGCGCCGACCGGATGTTTTTGCGCTTAGTGGACAGCCTGCACCAACGCGGTATCCGCATTATTGTGGATTATTCCTGGAACCACACCGGCACCTTGTTCTGGGCGTGGCAGGACATTCTGAAAAACCAACAGGCATCGCCCTACAAAGACTGGTACGCCATTCGCAGATTCGACGATCCGGTTACTCCCGGCAATGAATTTCAGTACGAAGGATGGGCAGGGGTGCCCAGCCTGCCCGAGTTGGCCAAAGTAAACGTGGTACCCCCGCGCATCGCCGGTCGGCCCTACGAAGGCAATATCCATCCTGCCGTCAAAGAACACATTTTTGCAGTGACCAAGCGCTGGCTGGCCCCGGACGGGGACTCTACGCGGGGCATTGACGGTTTTCGTTTAGACGTGGCCGACCAAATCGGACTCGGTTTTTGGCGCGATTACCGCGGCTATGTGCGCAGCATTCAGCCCAATGCCTATTTGGTGGGCGAAATCTGGTGGGAAAAGTGGCCCGATCAAATGATGGACCCTGTCCCCTATACCCGGGGCGACATGTTCGATGCGGTCATGTTTTATCAGGCATACCGCCCGGCGCGGGCCTTTTTTGCCGATACCCGCTTTCCCATCTCAGCAGAGCAATTGAAAGACAGCCTGCTCTTTCAATGGAACAGGCTGAAAACGCCTAATCGCTACGCCATGATGAATGTGTCGTCTTCCCACGATGCACCGCGCCTGCTCACCTGTTTTGCCAACCCCAACCAGTACAAAAACCACTGTACCCCCGGCGACGACCCCGGCTATTTCACCGGTAAACCCGACCCCGATACCTACCAGCGGCTCCGCCTTTATCTGGCGCACCTGTTCACCACCATTGGTGCCCCCCATATCTGGAATGGCGAAGAACTGGGCATGTGGGGAGCCGACGACCCCGACTGTCGCAAGCCGCTGTGGTGGAAAGACCTGACCTTCGATCGGGAATACCGCCACAACTACAACCAACCCGGCGCGGGCCTTGACCCGGTCGGTTTCGATGCTGCCCACTTTGCCTGGTACCAAAAACTGATTCGCATCCGGCGCGAAAACCCGGTATTGGCCGTCGGCGACCTCCGTTTTCTCACTGCTTCCGGCAAACAATTGGCCTACCTGCGCTCCGATGCAGCCGATCAAATTGTAGTGCTGTTCAATCTCGGCGCAAAGCGCGCCCGATTCGACCTCCCCTTAGAAGGAGGCACCTGGACGGACTTGCTGACCGGAAAAACCATGCAGGCAGCCTCGAAGGGTAAACCCACCAAAATATACGCAGGGCCGATGCGCAGTTATATATTAAAAAAAGAAACAAACGTCAATAAAATTATGTAAACATTGTGTTAAATCTACCCAAAAGGCGTAAAAAACGAGCATATCACAGAACTATCGAATGTTAAAGTGCGTTATTATGAGAGACGGTACGCTTGTGCGCCCAGCGTCCGAACGCCCCGTTTTTCTTCCTTTAATCACTTTTTATTCCAACCTGTTCTATGAGTCGTTATTTCAAAAATTTGGTACGCTTGTGGAGACGTTCTCCGCTTTTTGTCATTGCCCATGTACGCCGAAAGGCATCTAAATCTGCCAAAAAGATACTGCCCGTGGAAGATTGGACCCATTGGCTGGGCGAGGAGATGCGGCCTTTCAACAGTATTTCGCACAATGCCGGTTTAAACAACAATGGGTCTGTGGTTTCCCCTTCTGAAAAATCGTAATTTTGGATTATACATTTCACTGTGGACAACCCGACGACAGCGTCAATCCGTGGCAGACAAAGTCGGAATATATTCCATATGAAAATCCGTGGATAGCGGTGCGCCATCGGGAGGTCGTTAATCCTTCCGGTGGCGACGGCATTTATGGGGTGGTACACTTTAAAAATACCGCCATTGGCATTGTTCCTTTGGATGATGCCGGGTACACTTGGTTAGTGGGGCAATACCGCTATACTTTAGACCGCTATAGTTGGGAAATACCGGAGGGCGGTTGCCCGCTCGGCACCTCCCTGCTGGCCTCCGCACAGCGCGAACTCCTGGAAGAGACAGGCATGACTGCCGATCGCTGGACTCCCCTTTTAGAAATGCACCTCTCCAATTCCGTCAGCGACGAGTATGGCGTGGCTTACCTTGCGCAGGGTCTTCATTTTGGCATTGCCGAACCGGAGGAAACGGAAGATTTGCGCCTGCGCAAACTTCCACTCCGGGAAGCCGTGGAAATGGTGCTGCGCGGCGACATCACCGATGCCCTCTCTATGGCAGCGCTGTTGAAAGTCCATATCCGGGTTCAGGAAAACGGGATGCGCTTGGAATAAAAATTTATTGTACCTTTGCGGCTGCATTGTGTACCTTCATTCTTACACATCAATAAGACTACTTATTTGCTCATGTTCAGAATAATTCTGCTGATGCTGCCCTTGTGCAGCGCATTGTATGCCTGTCAGACACAGGGAGCCGTATTTAAAGGCAACATAAAGGGAGCCGATAATTTGCAGGTCACCTTAGAACAGGCCCATTTCGACCGCTCCAATGTGGCTGTTGGCAAAGCAACCTGCGACGGCAGCGGTGCTTTCACCATTGAGCGCAAAGAAGGATTCCCCGAAGGCTTTTACCGCCTTTCCATTGGGGCCAAACGCGTTTATTTTGTGTTGGACGGCAAAGAAAAGGCCATTGAAATGAAAGGCGATCTGGCAGATTTTGACCGCTTGAATGTGGAAATAAAAGGGTCGGAAACGATGGCCTGTTACGTGGATATTCTGAAAAAAGCCATGACTACGCCCGCCAAAGATGTCAACGAAGCCAGGGCGGTCATTCAAAAAGGCTGTACCCCGCTGATGCAGGCATTTGTGGCCATACAATTGCTGGGCGGGAATGCAGGCGAATATTTAGAAGACCTGAAAGGTTATAAAAAGCTGCTGGAGGAAAAAATGCCCGGCACAAAATATGCCACCGACTACGGAAAAATGCTGGCCGATGTGGAAGCCCAACTCGCGCAGCAGCAAGCCGGAGAAGCCATTCGCGTGGGACAACCGGCCCCGGATATTTCGCTGCCCGGTCCCGACGGCAAAACACACTCCCTTTCCTCCCTGAAAGGCAAGGTCGTGCTCCTCGATTTCTGGGCCAGCTGGTGCGGCCCCTGTCGCCGCGAAAACCCGCGTGTGGTAGCCGCCTATAACAAATATAAGAGCAGGGGGTTCGAGATTTTCAGCGTTTCTTTGGATGGTGTGGACAACCGCCGGGGCGGCGATCCTGCCCAAATGAAGCAAATGGAAGAAGACGGCAAACGCCGCTGGAAGGAGGCCATTGAAAAAGACGGCCTGATTTGGCCCAATCATGTGAGCGACCTGCGCCATTGGGCAAGCGCACCTGCTGCCACCTACGGCGTGTCGTCCATTCCCAAAACTTTTTTGATCGGACGCGACGGCAACATTATTGCCATTAATCCGCGTGCCAATTTGGAAGAGCAATTGGAGAAGCACCTGTAACTGCTTTTTTCTGCCCCTTTTATCAACTTTTTGCATCACATGGAACCCGCAGCAGATACACAGATTATTCAGGAAGACCCGGATATGAAGCGCTTGGAAGCGCTGTCCAAATTGTTGGATAACCAGTTTGTGATTCCGGGCACCTCGCTCCGTTTTGGATTGGATGGCATTGTCGGACTGATTCCTTATGTGGGAGATATGGCTGGTCTTCTGGTATCCGGGGTGCTGTTGCGCACCATGTTTCGCAAGGGCGCGGGACCCTTCGTGATGTTGCGCATGGCAGGCAATTATGTGCTGGATGCTTTGGTAGGCGTGGTTCCTTTGGTGGGCGACCTGTTCGACTTTGGTTTCAAAGCCAACCGCCGCAACGTGGAAATGTTGAAGCGCTACTATAGCAGCGGCAAACCGCGTCCTTCCGCCAAATGGTCGGTGGCACTGTTCGGCGTTTTGTTTTTTGTCGGTTTTATTCTAATGATTTGGGGAGTGTGGAAACTGGCGGCCTACTTAGTGGCATCCTTATCATGACTCCGGTAAAGATCAATATCTACATTTCCTACACCAAACAGGATGAAGCCGTGTTGCGGGATTTACAGCATTGGCTGCACCCGATGCGCGATGAGGTCAATATCTGGTTTGTCAATCCCCCGGAGGAGTTACCGCTCATGCCCATGCCGTGGAATTTCCTGTTTTTCTGGTATAATCCGCCGGATACCATGGATCTGTATCGGAAGGTACTGGTGGCCCAGTTGCAGCGGGCACACATCTACATCTTTTTGACCAATCAGCGCTCCATTACGGATCAGCGCATCGGGCAGGAAATAGATTTTGCGGTCAATCGGCGTATAGAACGCGCCCACGAGCTCAATCCGCTCATTTTTCCCATTATTACCAGCCCCTGCCAGTGGCGACGGCATTCGCGGCTGAGTGGTTACAAGCCTTTGGGTTCCTTTAAAAGTCTGGCAGAAACGAAGGTTAAAGGCGAAGCGTACTTAGAAATTACCGAGCAGTTGACCAAAGCCATCCGCTCTTTACAAACACCGCTGAATGAAGCCAAGTACACCCTTGCCAAAATGTCGCCGGAAGCCCGCAAGGTACTCAAACCCAATCCCTATGTGGACGACGACCCGGCGGCAGTGACTTACAAAGCCCCTTCGGTGGCCTATCCGCCCGTCTGGTTGGGCTGGGCTTTGGTACTTCTTATACTGGTGTCGGTGGCCAGTGCGATTTACAAGGCCAATCCACGCATCATTCGGAAACGCGGCGACAACGCGGAGCGTACAGAGGCCCGCCCCGAAGAATACCGTCGGGAAAATCCGTTGATGCCGCCCCCGCAATAGCAGGGGGAAGGCAAACAATTTGTCCTTCTGCTTGTTCTATGGCGCATGGAAACGAATGTAACGCACGCCTCTGCTGTCTCTCAGACGGCCACTTTTGGAGGTGGCTGTTTTTGGTGTATTGAAACCATTTTTCAGGATATAAAAGGGGTATTGCGCGTGGAAAGCGGCTATATGGGTGGCAGCACCCTGAATCCTTCGTACAAGGAGATATGTAGCGGTCTCACCGGACATGCCGAAGTGATACAGGTCACTTTCGATCCGGCGCTGGTTTCATTTCGCACCTTAGCAGATGTATTTTTTACTGTACACGATCCCACCACTCTCAACAGGCAGGGCAATGACGTGGGTACCCAATACCGTTCGGTCATTTTTTGGCACACGCCCGAACAACAAGCGGAGGCGCTGGCTGCAAAGCAACAGGCGGGGGCATTGTGGAGCAATAGCGTTGTTACAGAAATCGCGCCCGCTTCCACTTTTTACAAGGCAGAACCCTATCATCAGAATTACTACAAGGATAATCCGTATCAGCCTTACTGCATGGTGGTGATTGCACCCAAAGTAAAGAAATTTCGGGAGCAATATCGGGAGGCATTGAAGTAAAACAAGGCCAACCTTGCTTTTCAATGGTTTTAAGCAGCCAATTCAAAATCTTTCTTTATTTTTGCGCAGTTTTTTTTAAATCGGAGGCTTTTGATTTGCGCACAAAGACCATTTTTTTTAAATATCTCATCGAAATTGGTTCATTTTTTTTAATGTAAATAACTAAATATTAATACATTAAATATAAATAAAATAATAATTTGTTTATATCATGGAGCATGCTCAGGAAAATCTGCCGGATAGCGAATATATCATTATTCCCAATCCCATTTATGATGTTGTTTTCAGGTACCTCATGGAAGATGCCGAAAGCGCACGCATTGTTCTTTCCACCCTTATCAATGAAAACATCAAGCGCATAGAACTTGAACTGCTTACGCATGCCGCTAAAGGGGAAGACGGCATTCAACGGACGGACATTGTGGATCCTAAATCGAACGACCATATCCGGCTGTTTCATCTGGATTTTACCGCGATCGTGGAGAAGCCGGACGGATCGGAGGAGTTCGTGATGATTGAACTACAAAAAGCCAGTGAACCCGACGATATTTTCCGGTTTAAGCGATATATCAGCAGAAATTTTCAACACAGGCATCAAAAGGAAATTGCCAACCCGAGGACGCGTGCCATTGAAGTGATAGACACGCCCATCCGCCTCATTCCCATTTTCATTCTCAACTTCAGAATCGAAAGGGAAGTCAATGATCTGTTGATCAGCATCAACCGTGTCCGTACAGGCGTATTCACAAATACTACCCTGAAACAGGCAAATGAGTTTATAGATCATCTCAGCTTTGACATGCTGGTGGTGCAGCTGCCCAACCTGCACAAAATCAGCGAGGAAGACTATGCCCGGGACGACTACAAAAGGCGTTTGTATGCTTTGCTGAAACTATTTGATCAAAAATCGAAAGTACGGGATAACGAACATCGGCTGCGCCTTATCCGACGCTTTTTTCCGGGATTTCTGGATCGGGTCATCAGGCGTTTGCAGGCAGCGGACAGCGAAAATGCGGACTTGGAAGAACAAATGTACGCGGAAGATGAATACCTCCGCGCCTTGATAGCGCGTGACAATGAGATTACTTTTTTGTCAGAGGAATTAGACAAGAAAGAGCAGGTAATCTCCGAAAAAGAGCAGGTAATCTCCGAAAAAGAGCAGGTAATCTCCGAAAAAGAGCAGGTAATCTCCGAAAAGGATAAAGTTATACTGGAATATGCCAAAATGCTGAAAAGCAGCGGCTTACCCATAGAAGACATACGGCAAAAGACGGGGCTGTCTTTGGAATTATTGAAAATATTATGAGACTATACACTTTGAGCCAATGCTTTTTTGCAAAAGGTTCTCTTGTATTTGGCATCCAATTTTAAAACATTGACCTTCGACGTAACCATACCCGTTTTAAACGAAGCAACGACGATTGATCGGCAGGTGCGTACCCTCCATGCCTTTCTATTGCAACATTTTCCCGATACGAATCAATGGCGCATCGTCATAGCCGACAACGGCAGCACTGATGACACGCCCCATCTGGCCCTGGCACTTAGCGATGAATTGCCGGAAGTGCAGCTGGTACGCGTATCCGAACGCGGCGTGGGGCTGGCCCTGAAAACCTCCTGGACACAAAGTAATGCCGATATTGTGGGCTATATGGACTTAGATTTAGCCACCGATTTGAAGCATTTCATACAAGCCTACCACGCCCTCTCTACAGAAGGATTCGATCTGGTGTACGGCACCCGCCTGCACCGCAAAGCCCGCGTAATGGGTCGCACCATGAAGCGCGAAATCACGTCGCGGGTATTCAACACCCTGCTCAAGGGTTATCTTGGCACCCGCTTTTCGGATGGTATGTGCGGCTTTAAGTGGCTGCACCGCCGCCATGTGGCCCCTTTAATAGCTGCCGGAGCAGTCAGCAACGGCTGGTTCTTCAGCACCGAGCTGCTGGCACTGGCTGAATGGAAGGGTTTGAAAATGTGTGAATTGCCCGTTCACTGGACCGACGATACAAGCGGTTCCAAAGTCAATATCCCCCGCCTTGCCCGTCAGTATATTGCGGCTATGCGGGTGCTGAAGACGCGCAGGCCCGTTTAACGTTAACGGGCAGTTTTGCGCAACAATGGATAGGAGAAAACAGCAGCCAAAATCAGTGCCATCCCCACGTAAAAGTAAGGACTCAGGCTGCGGTCTTCGCGAAACAACCAAACCGCCAGCAGAATGCCATACACGGGTTCTAAGTTGAGTGCCAGATTGGTGCTAAAAGGCGACAGCTGTTCTAAGGAGCGCAGCGTAAAATAATAGGGAACAAGGGTACACACCCATGCCAACAGCAAGAGCCACCACCAGTCATTGTCCTGTGGCCAGAAAGGTGCATCCGGGAGGTAATAAAAAAATGCGGGCAGCAGCAAAGTCAGGGTCAGACAGGCACCTGATAATCCGAAAAAACTGATGGCAAAAGGCGGCAGGGCGGCCTCCACGGCTTTTTTATTCAGGGTACTGAAAATAGCGGCTAAAAGGGCCGCCAATACGCCTACCCCGAAGCCTGTGCGCATACTCCAGTCAATGTAGCCACTGATAAAAAACATGCCTGCCAGCACCACGATGCCCAGCACCAATTCGTATGCCTGTAGTCGGGTTTTGAGTAACCAGGGGCCTGTAAAAGCCGAAAAAAAGGAAGTGGTGGCAATGGCCGCTACTGCCACCGAAGCATTGGCCAATTTGATAGCCCCGTAGAAGCAAACCCAGTGCAGCCCGATCAGCGCGCCAATGCCCAGCAAGCGATACACCCATACGCGGGGTACGGCCCGCAGCTGGGCGCGTGGCATCACCCACCAGAGGGTGGCGCAGCAAATCACCACACGCCACCATACCAAAGGCAGTGCCGACAGGGAAATGAGTTTACCGAGAATGGCCGTAAAACCCCAGATCAGTACACAAAAATGGATGTATATATAAGCACGTGTGCGCTCTGTCATCATGGCATTAAAAGGTCGTGTGGTTGCTTTGCCGATAAAAGCAAATCATAAAAAATTGTTCTGTCCACCAATATCCGGCAGGGAGGATGCGGACCTCAAAACCCCGCTGAGTGGCTTTCGACAGAATGTCCGGAAGGGCGCATTTTTCCGAGAGAATCATCCAGACTTCTCCTGCGGGAGCCAAAAAAACGAATACTCCTTCAAAAAAACGGTCGAAATAGTGCAGACCAGCCCCGGCAAAAAAGGCCGCTTCGGCGATATGGGCAGGTTCTTTGTCAAAATATGGCGGATTCACAAGCACGAGATCGAAGCGCTCCGGCGGCAAAGCGCTCCATAAATCGCTGTGCAGCACCTGCACAATCACGCCATTGCGCAGGGCATTCGCCTGAGCAACGCGCACCGCCGCTTCCGACACATCCACTGCGGTCACTGCTGCACCTTTCCGGGCCGCAAAGATAGCAGGCAATCCGCTGCCTGTACCCATTTCGAGTACCTTTTTACCGGAGAGCGACATTTTATGCAGAAAGCGCAAAAAAAGTGGCGTACTGCCATATAAACCCGGGTGAAACACCCCGGGCGGCACTTGTACGCACAGCCCTGCATATCGAAAAGTGCGCTCCCGTCGGACGTACCAACGTACCCAACGACCATACACGGATAAAAAAAAGGAGATCATCAATAAGAGTACACAGCGTCCGCACAAAAGTACATTCTTTTTTAGGAAACCTGAAAAATCTGCTTGCAGATGCCGGAAGGCTTCTATCTTTGCGCCCGCATTGTCCACAATGTGTCTTACCTTATTCGCAGTATGCTCCAAGACAAATTTGAAGTAACAGGCGGCAAACGCCTGCACGGGGAAATCACTCCACAGGGTGCCAAAAACGAAGCCTTGCAGATCATCAGCGCGGTGCTGCTGACCAACGAGGAAGTAACCATCAGCAACATCCCCGACATTTTGGATGTCAACAAGCTGATTGAACTGCTACAGGGCTTTGGCGTAACCACGCACCGCATGGACGCGCACACCTGGCGTTTCTGTGCCGGAACCATTGATATTAATTACCTGCGCTCCGACGAATTCATGCGGGACGCGCAAAAGCTACGCGGTTCCGTTATGCTCATCGGCCCCCTGCTGGCCCGCTTTGGGCGGGCTACTCTGCCCAAGCCCGGGGGCGATAAAATTGGTCGCCGCCGCTTAGATACCCACTTCCTCGGATTCCAGCAGCTGGGTGCAGAGTTTAAGTACGACGATGAGCAGGATATCTATTACGTGCAGCAGCCCCCCGGGGGTATGCAGGGGACGTATATACACATGGAAGAAATTTCAGTGACCGGCACTGCCAACGTGGTAATGGCTGCGGTACTGACCAAAGGCAAAACTACCATCTACAACGCTGCCTGTGAACCCTATCTGCAACAATTGTGTACGATGTTGGTGGATATGGGCGCTAAAATAACAGGCATCGGCTCCAATCTGCTGCACATCGAAGGGGTGGAAGCCCTGCGCGGCACCACCCACCGCTGCCTGCCCGACATGATTGAGATCGGCAGCTTCATTGGTCTTGCAGCCATGACCGGAAGCGCCATCACCATTAAAGACTGTGTGATTCCTCAATTGGGCCTCATCCCCAATACTTTCGAGCGCCTCGGTATCCGAATTGAGCGCCGGGGTGACGACCTGCATATACCTGCCCAGGAACATTATGAAATTCATACCTTCATGGATGGCTCCATTCTGACGGTCTATGATGCCCCCTGGCCTGGTTTCACGCCCGATCTGCTGTCCATTGTGTTGGTCACGGCAGTCCAAGCCCGTGGCAGCGTGCTGATTCATCAAAAAATGTTTGAGAGCCGCCTCTTTTTTGTGGACAAACTGATAGATATGGGTGCCCAAATCATTTTATGCGATCCTCATCGGGCCACGGTCATCGGTCTTGACCGCCGCTATCCGCTGCGTGGCATCGAAATGACCTCGCCCGATATTCGCGCCGGCCAGGCCCTGCTGATTGCGGCCCTGTCTGCCACGGGCCGCAGCGTTATCAGCAACGTCCACCAGATAGACCGGGGGTATCAGTACATAGATCAGCGACTGAATGCACTGGGGGCGGAAATTCAACGGGTGTGAGGAAAGAAATCCCAAACCTACAAAAAGGTTCAGGGAAATTGTGATACAACGCGAAAACCTATAAAAGCATATCCTTCGGATGCATTTGCAGAAATACGATTAAAAGGGTAATGAGCTGATTAACTCATCTTCGCGCCAGGCACAATGGCGTACAAAGACAGGAATTACAATAGCATCTTCCTCTCAATGCTGAATCAGTTCATTCAAATAATTTTGGTCTTCGCGGGCGTAAACGATGAAGATACGGCAGGGCGCGTCCAAAGGGGAAATTTTCATGCGCAATATTATAACAAGTTAACAAGTAATTCAACGCAGTAAAAATATATTTAGTTCATAGAGAAATCATTTTACTTTAGAAATAATTAGTTTTTATCAGGAAAGTTTGCTGCGCGTTTTCAATGTTCAGACATTGGCACCATAAATCGTTTTCAATCCTGTCTGCATTTATATAAAGACAAGATGTAACTTGATTTTACCTCTTAATCCACGCTGCCGGATTCATGCGCTCCTTCTCGCGCCACACCTCAAAGTGCAGCTCGGTAGTGCCGGTAATGTTATTGGTGCTGACGCGGCCCAGCAGCTGTCTGGCTTTGACGGTGTCTCCTTTCTGCACCTGCGATTCCGATAGATTGGAATATACCGTATAGTAGTCGCCGTGCTGGATAACAATGGTATAGTTATGGCCGGGAATGTACTGCACCCCTGCCACACGTCCGCCTTCCACTGCCCAGACTTCGGCCCCATCGTCAGTGCGGATGTCTATGCCGTTGTTGGTGATTTCTATATTTTTGAGGGTGGGGTGCTTCTGACGGCCAAAACCCCGGGAGATAAAGCCGGAACGCACCGGCCAGGGCAGGTGGCCGCGTTGTCGGCGAAAAGCCGAGGAAGGCGCATCTTCGCTTGCAGCTGCCTCTGCGTCGGCAGCACCGGACTCGGTAGCGGGATCTGTGTCGGGAGATTCCGGGGAGGGCGCGGCGACAGGCGGGGTTTCTGTTTTGGAGGCAGGGCGCTTAGCGGGGGTTTCCGGGGCAGCAGGTCTTTCAGCAACAGCGGGCTTTTCCGAAACGGCGGGGGTGGTCTTTTTGATCAGGGTGGTCTTTTTGGCGGCCTCCTCGCGTTTTTTCACCTCTGTCTGTATGATATTTTCTATGTTCTTATTGAGTACTTCGTAGGCCGCCTGTTTTCTGACCAGATCGGTGCGCAGGCGGGCTTCATCTTTGGTCAGGGTGCGCAGCATTTGGTTCTGGTTGCTCAATTCGGTACCGAGGGTGTCCTTTTGCCCCTTCATGTTGTTTAAAAGGGCTGCCTTGTCGTCGCGGATGAAACGAATGGATGCTATTTTTTGGGTCAGCTCTTCCTGGGTAGCGTTCAACAGCAGGGCCTGTTGGCGGCGGAAGCGATTGAAATTGCGCAAATACACCCAGCGGGCAAACAGCTGGTTCAGACTTTGGGCAGAAAACAGAAAGAGCAGGGGATGCCCGGTGACCCGATGCCGATAGGCGCTGCGCAACATTTTGCCGTAATCGTCGCGCAGGCGCTGTACATCGCCCTGAAGCGCGGCAATAACAGACTGATGTCGGTCAATTTCCTGATCGGCTGCCTGCACCTCGTCTTCAATGGTTTGTATGAGGCTTTCGCGACTTTTAATCTGGCTGCGCAGCGTGACAAACTGATCCAGGGCGGCTTCCTTGTTTTCAGTAGTCTTTTTTAGCATCCGATTGGTGGTTTCTATATCCCGCAGTATTTTTTGTCGTTTTTCCTCCAATTCCTTTTTGGTTTGGGCTTCCACACACAGCGGTACCGACAAACAGGCTGTGAGCAGGCAACCCCACAACAGCATGGCCCTGAGTTTTTTGGACCAGTAGCGCATCAATCCGGCAACGGACATAAAAGCCGGGTTGGCGGTGTGGTAGCGGGCGCGGTTGGCGGCGCTTACCCCAAACAGTTCGTAACGGCTTTCAGCAAAATCCGTGAATTGCGGAATAATCTCCTCTTGGGGGACATTTTTCTCCGCAAAAGGTCGCATCCATTCTGCCCAAAGGGTCAGTTCATTTAAAAGGGATTCTAAATGTTCGTTTTTATTCCTTTTTTCTCCAAAATGAGTCAAAAACATACGCTCCACAGGCAGGCTGTTGAGCAATTCCACCGATTGCATCCAGTCTTCGATCTGAATATCGGGCGGTGGGCAGGGCGGCATCACGGGACCGCCTTCGATGCATACGCCGGCCACATCACCTGTGAATACCGCCGGTTGCATGTCCGGGCCTTCAACCTGCCAGGCGATGTGGTGTACAGCGTGTCCGGGTGTATACCACGCTTTGCACTTCAACCCGCTTAATTCGAGTTCCTCGCCATGTACAGGCGCATACAAATGCGCTTCCGCGATGGGGTGCATGGGTCCCCACAGGCGGTCCATATCGGCCCCATAGATTTGCCGGGCAGAATTATACAGTTTTTCGGGCGCTGCCAAGTGCTGCAGTCCTTTCGGATGTACGTAGATGACAGCCCCGGCTTCTGCCAGCGCCCACGCTGCCCCTGCATGATCGAAATGGATGTGGGTGAGCAGTACATGCCGAATGTCGGAGCGCTGCAATCCGCGTTCAGCCAGTGTTGCGTCTAAGGCAGGCAGGGTAGAAGCAGGCCCGCACTCAATCAATATGTATCCTTCCCTGCCTTTTATCAAAAAAACGGCAATTGAGTGTTCAATGCTTAGAAATTGCAGGTCTATGGTTTCAATGTGCATGACAACAGAATAGAAGAAGCGCAGGAATGACAGACATTGGCCGCGCAAAGGGGCAGCCACACCCACCTGAACCTGCACGGCAAAGGTACAGATTATTAAGGAAATGGCGGGGATTTATGAACACTTAAATACCCGACGCTGTTAAACAGGCTGTCATAGGCATCACTTGTTATCCGGCGCAGGTCAGAAAATAGTGACCACTAAGGCGATAGACCGTCCAAATCAGGTGTTTTTTTAAAAATAGATTTTTTTGTTTAATTTTTTGAATAAATTTTTCAAAAACAATTAAACAAAATCATTGTTATAGAAGCAATTATTCACTCAGTTGAAACTTTTTCCAGATTTTTCCAATATGTCCGACAGACGTGCCTCTGTTTTTAGAAAAGAACATTTCAATGCTGCACACCGCTTGAACAACCCCCATTGGAGTGATGAGAAAAATGAACGCGTCTATGGAAAATGCAATAATTATCATTTTCACGGCTATAATTACGATCTGGTCGTTCAGGTGACAGGAGAGATAGACCCTGAAACCGGATATGTAATGGACATGAAAGTTTTATCGGACCTCATTAAAACAGAAGTACTGGAGCCGTTCGACCATAAAAATCTCAATTTGGACACCGAAGAATTTAAAGACCTCAATCCTTCGGCAGAAAACATTGCTATTGTGATCCACGACAAGTTAAGGTCTAAAATCAATCCTTCATTCAACTTAAAAATAAGATTATATGAAACTGAACGAAACTTTGTTGAGTACCCTGGATGAGTACGCCAACATCCTGACCCTGACGGATGAGGAGATTGGCGATGAGCATATTAGCACAAGCGTTGATACGCCGCTGCGTCCGGATGCTTTTGAGTTGACCGACGAGGAGAAGAAGGCACGCATTGAACACCATTTTCGGGAGATTATGCATACACTTGGGTTGGACCTAACAGATGATTCGCTGCGGGGTACACCAAAACGGGTGGCCAAAATGTATGTGGAGGAAATTTTTTCCGGCTTAAATCCCGCCAATCGCCCGGAAATTGCTTTGTTTGATAATAAATATCAGTATAACGGGATGTTAGTAGAGAAAAACATCAGCTTTTACTCGAACTGCGAACACCATTTTGTGCCAATCATAGGAAAAGCCCATGTGGCCTATATTTCCAACGGAAAAGTGATTGGCTTGTCGAAACTAAACCGGATTGTTCAATATTTTGCTAAGCGTCCGCAAGTGCAGGAACGCCTGACGGTGCAGATCGCGCAGGAACTGCGCAGGGTATTGGGTACGGACAATGTAGCGGTGCTGATTGATGCCAAACACCTTTGTGTATCTTCCAGAGGAATTAAGGATGAGACCTCTTCTACGGTAACTTCGTTTTTTGGAGGAAAATTTGAGAAAGACAACGTTAAACAGGAATTTTTGCGCAGCATTGCTTTGTAAAAGCTCCTTCTCTTTGTTTTGGTTACATAAAAAGCCGGGATTGCGCTGTAGGAGTGCAATCCCGGCTTTTTTATGATCTGTTTTTTTCGACAGATGTGGATCGGGTATTTAGCGAATCAGGCGCACGTTTTTCCCGACAGGATCGCCGCGCTCGTTTTTGCCAATGGTAAATTCCACCATATCTCCTTCCCGAACATCATTAAAATCGGTGTCTTTCAGAAACGAAAAATGGAAAAACAGGTTGTTGGTCTGTGGGTAATGAATGAAGCCATAGCCATCTTTCATACTGAATATAGTGCTGGTGTGTACTTCGGCATCTTCCTCAGCATCACTGACGGCCGGTACCATGGGAGAAGTACTCCCCACCATACTGTCTGTCACCGGATAGCGTTTGCGCTCCACAAACAGCCGATTGGCCGGGAATGGATCGCTCTCGGTACTGTGTTCAATAAAGCTGTGCATGGCCACCGGATATGCCACTTCATCAATCAGGTATTGCGAAGTGATGGTACTGCGGCGACGGCCTTCCTCATCTAAGTACTCGTAGTCCCAACCCATGAGCATCACGCGCACCCCGAGGGTGTGCAATTTGCGGGCCAGTGGCACAAAATCGCTGTCGGAAGCAATCATCACCACTACATCGAAATTTTTATACAGGGCGAGTTCAAAGGCTTCCAAGGCCATCCATACGTCTATGCCCCTTTCCTGCCGATAACCCTGGATATTGCGCACCGGAAGGTAGTGGGTCGTGACTCCCTCCATCATCAAAATGTCATCGAAAAGGCGATCGTAGTAAAGGCGATTGTTTTCGGCGCTGGCTTCCTGTGCGGTCAGGCGCCCCCGGAAATAGTGAGCATCTACAATGTGACACATGTGTTCGCTGACGTTTTCTTCCTGTGCTACGCGATACCGGATAAAATCGTGAAGACCTGCAATGCTGAGTCGGCTGCGACGTTCGTGGTGATAGGCATAATAGTTGCTTACATGTAGGAAGTAATTACCGTCGTAGAATACGGCTATGCGTGTCAATTTTTGTTGCTGCTGTTGATTAGGCATCGTTAATTATACTTTTGTTAAATACTTTTCTTTCAAAAGATTCGTCTCGTGGATATACATGGCTTTTTGCTATGGATAAAACATCACCTCATCTACGCGAGGCGCAGAACCAGTACATAGCTAAAAAGATGGATTATTTTTGAGGGGATTAAATATTGTCTCAAAGAAGTGGACGCAAAGGAAAGCATTTTTTTTGAATCGCACACAACTATATGTTATAATGCTTATTTTTTAGACCAATTGCAGATTTTTAACAATTATTCATCCAATTTTTACGATATAGATGCGTCAGATTCTTCCCGATAAGAGATGGCCCAAAGACCCAAAAAAGTCAGTACGCCGTTGATCAAAATGGTCAGAAAACCGACATCAAACCACTGCTTACAGCCAGTTTCGATGGCCCAGGTCGCTATAGGAGCAGCCAGACAAACCGGCAGCACCAAGCGCTGTCGTACTTTCAAAGATGTAAACAGACCAAACATAAAGAGGCCCAGCAACGGGCCATAGGTATAGCCCGCAATGCGGAAAATCAGGTTAATCACCGCATCACTGCTTAAAGCATTCAGCAGCAAAATAACCACTACAAAAACCACGGAAAATCCCAGATGTACCAATGTGCGTTGTCGGCCCAGCGTTTTTTCTGCCTCTTCGGCAAAAGCAAGCCGTTCTTCAGGAGTGGTGTAAGGATTCGGATGCGTGGCCCGTTTTTCGAATTGCAAAAAGTCAATACAAAAAGAAGTAGTCAGCGCTGTCAATGCTGAATCTGAACTGGCATAGGTACTGGCGATTAAGCCCAGAACAAAGAAGATACCTGCCCCTAACTCCAAATGATTGAACACAATTTTGGGGTAAAGGTGGTCAGTTTTTACAGGAATTTCGATACCAAGCGTGTTGGCGTACATGTAAAGCAGCGCACCGAGGGTCAGAAACAGAAAGTTAATCACAACCAGATAGAAACAGAAAACCAACATATTTTTCTGTGCCGCCCGGATGTCTTTGCAGGCGAGGTTTTTTTGCATCAAATCCTGATCCAGACCCGTCATGGCCACTGCCACCAAAGCACCACTGATGAACTGTTTGGCAAAATGGTTGGGATCAGTGAGGAAATGATCGAAAAAGAACACTTTGCCATATCGGCCTTCCATGATGGTGGAGAAAATACCATTCCATTGCAGATTTAGGGTTTTGCCGATGGTGTAAACCGTAAATACCAAAGCCGCAATAAAAAAGGTGGTCATGATGGTGTCCGTCCAGATGATCGTTTTCATGCCTCCTTTATAAGTATAGCTGTAAATCAGGGCAAGCATCAGGATTACGGTGACCGGGAAGGGTACGCCCAATGGCTGAAACACGAATATCTGTAGCACCGAAGCCGCCAAAAACATACGCGCCGCCGATCCCAATGTACGCGACAAAATAAAGTATCCTGCACCCGTTTTATACGCCCAATAGCCCAGCCGCTGCTCTAAGTAACCATATATGGAAGTCAGGTTCAGGCGGTAGTACATGGGCATCAGCACCGTGGCAATAAACAGATAGCCGGCTAAATATCCTAAGACCACCTGCATATAGGAAAATGCCATATTCAGGCCGCTGCCTCCCACTTTTCCGGGTATAGAGATAAAAGTTACGCCGCTGATGCTGGTGCCAATCATGGCATAGGCCACCACATACCAAGGCACTTGTCGGTTGGCCAGAAAAAAACCCTCATTCCCTGTGCCGCGACTGGTGTACCACGCCACCCCGATGAGCATGGAAAAATATAAGAATAAGATAAGAAGGACTAATAATGGTGTCATGAATTGAGGGTCGGCAAAAAGATGATTACTTACTTTCCTCCTCTTCTGTATTTTTCGATGGCTTCCTTGATTTTCTGGGCACGATTTTCGGGGTCGGGGTGGGTACTTTGAAACTCAGGCGTTCGGTTAGGGCCGGCGGCCTGTTTCAATATTTCCATTACCCCGATGAGGTCTTCCGGATTGTAGCCACTTTCTATCATAAAGCGCACACCGAGGTCATCGCTTTGCAGTTCCTGGTCGCGTCCGTACTTCATGGTCAACATGTTGGCTACCATGTTAGCCAAATAACCGCCGTTGGGATTGGAAGGGTCGTAAGTGGCCATAGTGACCGCTCCGGTAAGCCCTTGTGCCAATTCCATTTGAGCCAGTCGTTCGGCACTGTGGCGGGCTACCACGTGGCCGACTTCGTGACCGAGTACGCCCGCCAGTTGGTCTTCTGTTTCCAAACGGCCCAGCAATGCTTCTGTAATGAAAACCTGACCACCCGGCAAGGCAAAAGCATTAATGGTCTGTGGGTCGGCCAGAAGATGAAATTCATAGCGGTAAGGTGTTTGCCGGGCCGTAGAGTTGGCCACGATGCGCGCGCCCACCTGCTTTACCAATTGTGTAGCCTTTTCATTTCTGCTCACTCCGCCAAATTCCTGGGCCATTTGAGGCGCACTCTGAAGACCCATTGCTATTTCCTGTTCCGCTGAAATAGCAATATGTTGTTTTTCACCTGTTATGTTGTTGGTCGAACTGTTGCTATAGTAGCGAAACAGTGTAAAAGCGGCCATCACTAATGCTATAATGATGGTGGGTGAAATGCGAAAGCCGCCACGAGAATTAGAAGAGCCAAACATAATTTGTATATTTTGATGAGGTGATACAATAGGAGGCAAAAAGCGGCACTACGCCATAGGGCGGGCGGCTTCTAAGTCACTGTATATGGTGCTGCGATTCATCCGGTCGGGCATAATACCAAAATGAGATAGTTTCAATTCTGCCATTTTGCGGGCGGCCAGAGTGCGCTCATACAAGGATTTGCCATCTAAGCGGGCAGTCAGATAGCCCGACCAGAAGGCATCACCCGCGCCAGTCGTGTCTTTTACTTCCACTTCGCGGGCGGGCACAAAGTGTCGCTCTTGGGCATCCCCCACCTGACAGCCCTTACTGCCCATGGTAAAACACACTTCGGAGGCACCCATTTTCAAAAAATGATCTATAACGGCATCAGGAGCGGGGTGTTCATCATCGTAGAGACGTGCCCAGTCCACGTCACTGATCTTCACCAAAGCACCCATACGGCAATACTCTGCTATGATGCGTTGTGCATCCAATTGTTCGGGCCATATCTTAGGAGCATAATTGGCATCTATGCTCAGGTGGCATTGTACCCGGGCAGCCTTTTCGGCAGCCTGTAAAATGACATTGCGGGCAGGCTGGCGACTCAGCGCGAAACAGGTAGTGTGAAAAACAGAGATGTCTTCAAACAGATTATAAGGAAACTGTCTGATACTCAACATGGCATCCGCACCCCGGTAAGCCTGAAAGTCAGAAACATTGGCAGAGCGGGTTACTAAAATCAGAGAAGTAGGCTCATCTACTGAAAACACATAATTTACATCCACGCCGGTACGGGCTACATAATTGCGCAGGACCCCCCCCATATCGTCGTTGCCTACGCAGGACACTAAAAGCGCTTTGTTCCCTAAACGAGCCATATTCATGGCCAAATTGGCCGGACTGCCTCCGGGAATGCGCTTGAAAAGCACCGCCTCGTCCAAGGTCTGGACAAACTCCGCCGTAATCATGTCCACCAGCAATTCGCCTGTAGAGAGTATATCTATGGTTCGTTTCATAAAAAATGCCGGAGTGGTCTCCTCTGATTTCGCCGCAATGATACGACAAGTTTTTCGATTGATTCGCCTGTAAGAACCTAATTGCTTAAATTTTGTTGAAACGGCCTCTTTCCTTTATCCTCCCAAAATCGTATTTTGATGGTTTTTTTCTGGTTTCGACGCGATTTGCGCTTAGAAGATAATGCGGGTTTATATCACGCACTGCGCAGCGGTCAGCCCGTATTGCCAGTTTTCATCTTTGACCGACATATTCTGGATGGACTGGCTGATCGCGCCGATGCCCGGGTGACGTTTCTATACCAGACAATAGTCGAATTAAAATCTGCTTTGGAAGAACGGAACAGTACTTTATTGGTGGAATATGGCACGCCGGAGACCGTGTGGCCTCTGCTATTGGAGCGCTACCCCGATGCCCGGGCGGTTTATACCAACCGTGATTACGAACCTTATGCCACGGAGCGGGATACCGATATACAGCAACTATTGAATCGAAAAGGGCTACAGTGGCGCTCCTCCAAAGACCACGTTATTTTTGAAAAAGACGAGGTATTGAAAGATGATAGCAAGCCATATACAGTTTTTACTCCTTACAGTAAAAAATGGAGAACACGCTTAGCTGCGCGACCTGCTGATTCCGCTTTTCTGACTGCATCGGAAGGTCTTCCCAGTTCTTTCTATCTGAGCTCCTACCCCACCCTGAAGTACGAAAGTAGTTTTCTGAAAACCCCGCCTGTCTCCTACCCTGCTTTGGAATCTATGGGATTTACCACCTCCTCCATTCCCATTCCCCCCAACGAGGTGGCACGCGGTGTGATACAAAATTACAACAAAACGCGCGACTATCCCGGACAGGCAGGAAGCAGTCGGCTCGGTATTCATTTTCGATTTGGCACTATCAGTATTCGGGAAAAAGCCCGCCGGGCGCAACGCCTCAATGATACGTATTTAAATGAGTTGATCTGGCGCGATTTTTACAGCCAGATACTTGCCCATTTCCCACATGTAACGCATCAGGCGTTTCGACCGGAATATGATCGCATTGTATGGCGCAACGTACCCGGGGAGTTTGAAAGGTGGAAGGAAGGTACTACGGGTTATCCCTTAGTGGATGCCGGTATGCGCGAATTGAGGGCAACGGGCTATATGCACAACCGCGTCCGCATGGTAACGGCCAGTTTTTTGTCGAAACACCTGCTCACCGACTGGCGCTTGGGGGAAGCCTGGTTTGCAGAACATTTGCTGGACTATGATTTGGCCAGCAACGTCGGCGGATGGCAATGGGCCGCAGGCTGTGGCACGGATGCCGCGCCTTACTTCCGCATATTTAACCCCACAGAGCAGGCAAAAAAATTCGATCCTCAATTGCAATACATTCGCAAATGGGTACCGGAGTACGGAACCCCCGCCTATCCGGCTCCTGTGGTGGATCATGTTTTTGCAAGAAACCGCTGTTTAGCCACTTATCGGGCTGCGCTGTCAAAGTAGCAGTTGTTAACAATCCTACCAAACACCCTGCGGCCTGCGATCGGGAGAAGTATCGGGGTTTGCGTTTATGGCCCTGATAATCAGAATCCAGGTTACACCAACAAGTCCTATACTCAGAATAATAACCAAAGCGGCGGCATTTTCATTCCCACTACAGGAAAGGTTACAGGAAGCGGCGGCAGTTAGCAATGCGATTACCAGAGTGAGTAGTATACCCAGTATTATGAGTAATGCTGTGGATCCCTCTCCCGAAGCAGCATAACGGGTCAACTTTTTTTCAAGCCTTTTCGCATACCAATGCTGAACTTTCTGGCGGGTTTGCCTGGCCTTTTCCATCCACCGCTCCAAAAAATGTTGCTTTTTATGTTCAGAGAGGCTTGCTGTTGCATTAGGAATGGGTACGGAAGTAACAGAAACTTCAGAGAAAGTATTGAAATGCACAGGAAGTCGGTTTCCGGCACTCACCCACATCAGACCAAGTGAGAAGATCAATACCCCGTCAAATGTCTTGCGCCGATAAAAGGAGTTGCCCGCCCTGTCTTTTCGGGAAGGATACCGAAGGTAAGCAACGCCATAGGCAAGGAATGCCAGCACAAAAATAAAAGCGGGCAACAGGTACCCGTTGGCATAGAAATAGAGGCCCAAATGCGTTCCCCCTATGCCCAATGAAAAGTGGGTGAAAATGATAAGCAAACGCGCTGTCCACGGATGCTGTTTAAACCAGAAAGCAAGTGTGTACATAATTGGTGGAGCGTAGTGAGTTACAAGTGAAGAATAATCAGTTTTATGAATAATTGATTATTCCATGTTTATATATTACAAAAATTTGTTTTTATTTTTTTCCCATGCATGCTGCAATCTTTCAGCGGGTCTCCCCCCGGCGTTTCTATTGCCACCATTCTTCACCTGCCTCCACATCGGTGAGCCAGCCCTCCTGCAACAGGGTGTGCGCACACGCAGAGGCATGTGGCATTTCATAGCGGAAAAAGAATTGGGCGGTGTGTATTTTAGCACTGTAAAAGGCTTTGTGCTGACGGCTGAAATCTCCCTTTTCTAAACACTGCTGCGCTCCTACTGCCATTTTAAGCCATTGCCAGCCAATGACCACATAGCCCGTCATTTCCATAAAAACGGTGGCATCAGAGGTATAACGCTCTATGTCCCCTGCCTTTGCAAAACTACTCAGGTGTTGTAATACCTCACTTGTGCGTTGCAAAGCACGACGCAGTGCATCGGCGCAATTTTTCAACACCGGGTATTCATCGGCAGCCGCTGCGGTTTGTAAAATGGCCTGCGACAGCAATTGTACGGCGCGCCCATTGTCCATGCCAACTTTTCTGCCCAGCAGATCCAAAGATTGAATGCCTGTGGTGCCTTCATAAATGGCCATAATACGCAAATCGCGGTAATATTGTTGGGCAGTGAAGTCCACTGTGTAGCCGTATCCCCCCAATACCTGTATGGCCAAACTGGTTGCCCTGTTGCCCTGTTCGGAGGCGTAGGTTTTCATGATGGGGGTGAGCAGTTCCAACAACAACCATTGGTCACGGTGGGCCGCTCCGTCGCCCGCATGTGCCAAGTCGCCCAATTTGTTGCACTCCATTGCCAATGAAATGGAGCCTTCCACAATGGCCCGCTGCGTAATCAACATCCGTTGTACGTCGGCATGTTGTATAATAGGAACAGGCGGTTGCAGGGGATTTTTGGAATTGAGCGGGCGACCCTGGGGACGCTCGCTGGCATATTGTAGGGAAGCGTAATAGGCAGCGGAAGCGGTAGCAGCAGCAGTCAGACCCACACCAATACGCGCTTCATTCATCATCTGGAACATATAAGTCAGTCCCTTGTGCGGCTCTCCGAGCAGCCAGCCCCGACAATCGCCCTGGTCCCCATACACCAAGTGGGTAGTAGCGTAGGCACGTTGTCCCAATTTCTGGAAATCACCCGCACAAAATACGTCATTATAAGCAAGGCTGCCATCGGCTTCGGGCCGGAATTTGGGTATTACGAAGAGGGAGATGCCTTTGACTCCCGGTGGAGCGCCGTCAATGCGAGCAAGCGTGAGGTGTACAAAATTGTCGCAGGCCTGGTGCTGCCCGGCAGATATGAATATTTTCTGGCCTCGTACCTTATAATAGCCGTCCTGTGTGGGTGCGGCACTTGTGGCAATATCCGTCAAAGAACTGCCTGCCTGTGGCTCGGTCAGGGCCATAGTACCCTGCCACTCGCCGTTATACATTTTGGGAACGTAGGTATCAATCAACGCCTGTGTTCCGAAACTGGTAATCAATCGGGCTGCACCCGCAGTAAGCCCTAAGTAGCCCTGGGTAGAATTGTTGGCAGCAATAAAAATGCTTTGTGCTGTATTGTGTACCATCTCCGGCACCTGCATGCCGCCGTGTTCAAAACGCGCAGCATCGCCGATCCAGTTTTGGGCAGCGGCATTGCGAATGATCGTCTTTAATTGCGGATGCGTCCATACCTCTCCGTTGCCGAGGTAGGCCACCGGCTTCTCGTCCATCTCTTTAAAAAACGGAAACATATCACGGTCAGCCAATGCTTTGGCCGAGTCAATCATCATTTGTATTTGTTCCTCGTCCAGATGACCAAAGAACTCGTATTGAAATAAATCCTGTACGCGGTGTATTTCGAACAGAAGAAAGCGAAGGTGAGCAGTACTAATATAAGACATTCAATATCAAATGGTTGATATGATGATGCGTTGAATTATGTATGGATGCGGAAAGGTATAAACCGCACTTTGTTGTCGGGACAAAGGTAAAATTATTTTGGAATTGGACATAATACCAATCTGGTATTTTCCAATAAGGCCGATCGAAAAACACGCTTTACACAGAATATTCGTAAAAAATGCACCAGAAAAAAGGTTATCCTAACACCGGCCGTTACCGCTGCGTTGTTTCATCTTCAAATCATCCAGGAACTGAAGTGTATCAGGCAAACCATTGAGAATGCGGGCATTGAGCGGCAAATGTACGGGATTGATAAAAAACTGCATCCCGCTGAGCAACAGCTGCCCACTGGTGGCAGCCTGAGCTGCTGCGTCCACATAAGCCTGTATGGACTGGCGCGACAGGGGTTCCTGCACAATGGTATATACAAAGTCGGGCCGTAGAGTCTGGCAGGCATCACGCAAATCACTGAGGGTAGTATTGGCACCAAGATAAACCACGCGTTGCTGTCGTTTGCGAAGCAGATAATGCAAAAAAAGGAGGGTCATTTCCTGTGTCTCACTTTCGGGAGTGTATAGCAGAAAGCATCCGGTATCACGTAAACAGGCAGTTTGTTCCTTATCTATAGCACACATCAGTTTGCGGCGGATGATATTGCTGACAAATTTCTCGTGTGCCGGGCCAACTTTGCTTGTCAGCCATAATACATTGAGCTTATCTAAAAAAGGATAAACAAGATCAAGCATGGACCGCTCAAAGCTAAATTCACAGGAATAGGCTGCCAGAATTTGCTCCAACTGTACTTCGTCCATGTGCAACATAGCCAAAGTCATTTTGTCTATCTGGGCATTTGGCCCAACGCTCTTTTCCGTAATATCCGACACCCTTACTGCAATCTCCTCGGGCTGCATCCGGGCGAGGTGACTAATTTTATATCCATGCCGATTCAACAGAGAGACGTTGAACAGATGGCGGAGATCTTCGTCGGTATAATAGCGTATATTCGTGTCCGTGCGTGCGGGCTCAATGAGCCGGTAACGCTGCTCCCAAATGCGAATGGTATGTGCTTTTATACCAGTGAGTTTTTCCAGATCGCGGATGGAATAAATGGCCATATTAAATACTTGGCGGCACTTGATTTTAAAAATATTACACTTTATATTTTGAATGTAGAAGCAGTGCCGACTTGTAAGACTGTCTTCCGCTAAACAAGTTTTTTACCGGAAAGTTTTTGAAAGCGACAGGATGTACAAAAAAGTGCCTATTTTTGAGGCTTCATTCAAAAAAATGCGCATCATGTCAGTCTCCAATCATTTATGCAAAATGCTGATGCAAGTGTTCGCCAAAGCGCTTTATCAGGCAAATGGCCCGTATATATGTCGTATGGTCCTTTTTAAAAACAGCATGCTTTTCATTGCGCTCCTTGCTTGGAGCAGCTGCCGGCATCTGACAGAGAAGGCATCCCGAACAGAAGAACATGCCCCGTCAGAGGCGGGGGTGTCTTTGGGGGCCTGGTACGCTGCCCGCAGCTTCCCCGACGGACGTTTGCACACAGAACGTTATACAGAGGCGCTGACTGCCTTGCATCATGACGCACAACAGGCACGGGGCGGTTTTCAGCAACCCTGGACGGCTATCGGGCCGGAAAATATCGGAGGTCGCACCCTGTGTCTGGCTGTTCACCCACGCGACACCAATATTTTGTGGGCGGGCAGCGCATCGGGAGGGCTTTGGAAAAGCACCACCGCCGGGGCCGGAGCAAAAGCCTGGCAATACGTGGAGACCGGCTTTCCCGTGTTGGGAGTCAGTGCCATAGCAATAGACCCCCGGAATCCGCAGGTAATGTATGTGGCTACCGGAGAAGTGTATAACCAGCCCAATTCAGCCCCAAACGTTGTTTATCGCACGACCCGTGGCATCTATGGCATCGGCATCCTCAAAAGCACCGACGGCGGAACCACCTGGAAGAAGTCTTTGGACTGGGGTTACGGTGACTTGCGCGGGGTACAGGACATCAAACTCAATCCACTGCGGCCCGCTACCTTGTACGCGGCTACTACCGAAGGTATGCTGCGCAGCTACGATGCCGGAGCCACCTGGAAGACCATCCACGCCATGCGCATGGCAGTGGACATTGAGTTGATCCCGCAGGATACGAACCGTATTTTTGTGACACACGGCTCTTTAAACGACGAAGTAGTCAGCGGCATCTATCGGTCTGACGATGGGGGAAGTACATTCAAGAAATTAACCAATGGTACCCCGCCCGCACTGAGCGGAAAAATTCTGCTGGCAGCTGCCCCTTCACAACCCGGCATCATCTATGCTTCGGCAGGCAATGCTTTTTCTCAGGACGGACTATATCGCACCCTCAATTACGGAGATACCTGGACAAAGGTGAACACACAGGATGTGTGCCGTTATCAGGGTTGGTATTCGCACGATGTGGCAGTACACCCTCTACAACCGAATACCCTTATATGGGTGGGCATAGACACATGGAAATCGGTGAATGGCGGCGCATCTGTCACTAAGAAATCCAATTGGTCATCGTGGTTTTTCGGAGAAGTTCCCGCCGGTGGGCCGGAGGGACCACCCGATTATGTACATGCAGACATTCATCGGGTGTATTTTCCCACGAACGATCCAAATAAACTGTATTTGGTAACAGACGGAGGTATTTTTGTTTCCTACAATGCAGGGGAGACTTTTCAGGGCCGCAATGGCGGCTATCAAACCCAGCAATTTTATGCCAACCTCGGCTACTCTACCACCAATCCCAAACGGGCCATTGGTGGTATGCAGGATAATTCGACGGCCATTTACAGCGGGAGTGCTTCATGGCGACGGGTACTGGGCGGCGACGGGCAATGCGCGGCCATCCATCCCCACAACGACAGTATCTTGTACGGCTCTTATCAGTATCTGAATATGGCCCGCAGCAACGACGGAGGAAACAGTTTCGATTATTTTTCGCCCGCAGAGGCTAACAGCGAAAACCCTGCTTTCAATGGGCCGTTTGAATTGGCTCCCGCCTCCCCCAACGTCGTGTATGCCGCCGCACAAAATGTTTTCCGCTCTGAGGATGGTGGGGATACGTGGGAAACGGTGACCGCACAACCTCTGAACGAAACAGACCCGGTTATTACCATCGCCGTGGATGCCCGCAACACCGATCGGGTGTGGTGCAGCACGGCTCCCTCCAGCGACGATTCGGCACGCGTTTTCCTGCTTCACATATCCACACAGGAAGTACGTCGCCTTTACGGACTGCCCAACCGCTATTGCATGGACATCGCGCTGCATCCGACGGACGAAAACATCGCCTACGCGGCTTTCGCCGGTTTCAATACCCGCCATGTCTATAAGACTACCGACGGAGGCACCACCTGGCAGGCCGCTGATGCCGGACTGCCCGATGTACCCACCAATACCCTCCTGCTCGACCCCAAGCAGCCGGAACACGTGTATGTGGGCAACGATATTGGCGTGTGGTTTTCGGCAGACGGTGGTGCTTCGTGGGCGCATTATTCGGCCCAGGCCCCCAAGTCGCTGTTGGTGATGCATCTTGGCCTATCCGCCGATCGCCGCTTGTGTGTGGGTACCTATGGGTTAGGAGTCTGGCAGACGGCAATGGTGTATCAGCCCGTCCGCACGTCCGAACCCCCGTCGCCCGTTTCTGCCATGCAGGTATTTCCAAACCCCGTGGGCGACCGCCTCAGGGTACGCTTTACCCTGACCGCGCCTGCCGCGCCGGGGTGGCAAATAACCGATGCTTTGGGACGTGTCTGCCACGCCACAGCATCCCGGTTTTACGGCATAGGCGAACACCAGACGGAGTTTGAGACAGCGGGTCTTGCCCCCGGTCTTTATTACCTTTGGAGTATGGACACGCGGGGAGAGCGGGCATTGGAAAAAACCGGTTTTGTCAAATTGTAGTTTTGCATGTATCTTTGCCAGCCTTAAAAGATTAAACATAACGGATTCATAATGTGAGATTTGGCAATTGCCCGCACCGAATTTCAGGGTTCATCGCAATCAGACGGTTTTCATTCTGTATGCCCATCAGGATATACGGGACATGGACAAAAAAGACAAGGTCCGGGCTAGCTGTCAACACTGTTCCCTGATGTACATGACCAATCGGAAGATGACCAATCAAAGCCTGCGTCGGCGACTGAACATTAGCGAGTCCAACACTGTGCCGGCCTGCTGAATCATCAAAGACACCCTGTCCGAGGGCCTCATCAAAGCAGAAGGAATAGAAGGGAATGCATGGAAATTTGTGCATTATATCCCCTTTTGGGCTTAAAAAAAGCGGCCGAACCCATCACAGAGAGGGTTCGGCCGCTGTCAATGCCTGTCAAAAATTCGTCTCAAAGGCAGGATTATTTCCACCAGTGGTGGCGAATCTTAATGGTCTGCTGTGTACCGTCTGCCAGTGTCAGAGTGGCTTCGCGGTTGCAGGAGCCATCACCAAAATCTAACGAGCGGGTTTTGCCATTGTTGGTAAATTCCAATACACCGGAGGACATCCACGGGCATACGTCGCGGCGCGACAGGGGCTTGGTGCTGACCACCGTATAGTCATTGCCCTGACGGTTTTTGCCCGAATCATTTACCTGGAACGTCCACACATCGTCAGCGCGGGCCGGGGTCCCATATCCTTGTGTGAGGGTACGCACATGGGAAATGGTGCGGGTGGCCTTACTGCCATCAGGAAACGTCAGTGTTTCGGTACCGATGCGAGTGAATGCAGGTTGACCTGCGCTGTTCAATCCGGTGTAGGTCACCGTTTTCGTACCTTCCACCTGTACGCCTTCCACAAAAAACTGGTCGTAGGTAATAACACGCGTGGCGTTGGACTGGGTCATAGGATTCGACTGCTGCACAATGATTTTCCCTTTCATGGTAACGCTCGCCTTGGTACAGCCCGTGCCATAATCAATGGTGATGGTGTTGGGCCACGTACCTTTTGGCTGTGCATAAGTCACGGTGGCGCAGCCGTTGCGGTCACCGGCTCCGCTGTCTGTCAAATTATTGGGAATAAACTCCTCTATTTCTAATTCGCTCTGCTCGCCGAGATCATTGTGGGCCGCGATATCTTCGGCAATCATCTGATCGGCATTGACCGGGTTGGTGGTGTCATCTTTTTTGCAGGCAGGAATTGCTACAGAGAGCATCAACAAAAGGAATGCAAAAAACCAATACTGTTTCATAAAAATTGAAGTGTTTGTGTGTTAAAGAAAAAAGATACCTGTCAGACCTTCCGCCAATCTATGGGTTTAACGGCTGTCGGAATTTTAAGGTTTGTTTAACGCTTTTCAGGCGGTGCGGCTTGTCTGTGGCACTTGCATTTAACAGCTTTCAATTTCGCATGTATGTTAAATGCGCACGCTACATCTTCACAAATTTTTGTGGTTTCGTGCGGTCAGCAGTCCCCTCCAACTGAAAAAAGTACAGACCGGCGGGCAGGGCAGACACATCCAACACACCGAAATCGGGCAGGCTATGACCCTGACGGATGCGGTGGCCCGCCGCGTCGCTGATACACCAGTGCGTTTCGGCAGGCAAGGCCCCCTCGTATTCGAGGTGCAGCACATCGGCTACAGGGTTCGGATATAAGCGCAGATTGCCCGCAGGGACCTCTTCGTTGTTTTCAGCCCCGGGCAAGTTACCGGGTGTAGTGACCGTGGCAGTGGCGGAGTACGCAGAACACACGGCTTTAACACGCCATTCATAAGTAGTGGCAGGAGCCAGATTAATGACCCGCACACTGATAAGGGTAGTAGAACCCAGTGAGAACCACGAGGTCGCGCCCTTGCGACGTATTTGCAAAAAATAGGAACCTGCATTGGTTACGGTCTGCCAGCTTAGCCGGGCGGAGGTGCTACTGACAGGCGTTCCCGTGAGATTGGCAGGCGCTGCGCAGGTGGCTGTTCCCCCGCCGCCCGTGGAAGTTTGGGTAGTCGTAAAACTAATGACAGCCGAAAAACCGGAGCAATTGGCTTTCACCCGCCATTCATAATTTCGGGCTGTCATCAAACCGGAAAGGGCGTAGCTGCTCAGGGCAGTGGTACCTGCCGCTGTCCAGATCGAGGCCCCCGACAAGCGCATTTCCACGGTGTATTGAGTAGCGCCCTGCACTGCATTCCACGTGCAGAGAGCAGAATTATTGCCGATGTTGGAATTGCCTAATCCGGTGGGTGCAACACATACACTGGCTCCGGCCGTTGTGGTCATCTGAGCAGGGGTGCTATAAGCCGAACAGCCATTTTTAACCTGCCACTGGTAGGTCGTGGAAGGCTGCAGGCCCGTCAGTGCAAAAGAAGTCGTATTCATGGGATTGGAAGTTTGCCATGCGGTGGCACTGGCAGCCTTGTACTGTACCGTGTAGGTACTGCCGGTTGTACCTGCCGACCAGGAGAGCTGCGCCGAGGAAGCGGTGATATTGCTGCTTTGCAACCCGGTGGGAGATGCCCCGCCGGTAGAGCCGCCCGATAGACAACTGGCGGCTGCAATACGGCTGCGTATGCGGTCGCCCGGCAATGGCCCGAAACCGTTGGACAGGTTGATTCCGATACTTGTCAAATGGCAATAACTCATGATAGTGCCGCCATTGACAGGGGTCGGGCCGGGGCTACAGGCCCCTTCCTGAGAGACACAGTTGTCTATGGGTCCGCCGGGCCAGGAGCAGGATTGGGTATGCGGAGAGCCGAGGTTGTGTCCCAGTTCGTGCGTCACCACCTCCACCGACCACGAATAAGCGGGTACGTCGCGGTAGCTGGTGCTGATGGCACTCACGCCAAAAGCATTCGATTTGGAGCAGATGACATCTAAGTAAGCAATGCCACCGCCAAGGTTGCGGGTAGTGAGAAAATGCGCCAAATTGCCATTGAACTGTACCCCTTTGGTGGATCGAAATACATTCAGAACAGAAGCAGTGCTGCCATAGGAAGCATAGGGGTCGGACGAGGTCCACACATAAATCTCGGACACAGCCACCGAAATGTTATCCCTTGCATACAGGGTGGCAACCTGATTGAACAGCCCTGTCACATAATCTGTTGTTTGAGTAACATCGCCGCCCTTGTCGGAGAACAGCCTGTAGTCGCATTCAAAGTAAATCTGTACTGCGCCTCCACAGGCACCGTTGCGCTCCTGTACATCAGGCTGCGGTATCCGGGTGTGTTCGTCTTCCACCATGCAGCGGGTGGGGTTGTCCCGGCCCAGCGCGTGACTTTCGTAAAAAATGTATTGCCGGGGCTGTCCTTCCAATGCGCCGAGGGTGTAATTGCCCGTTTCATCGGTTACCAAGCCCATCACCCCGGACGAAGAAAGGCTGACAGCAGCAAGGGAGCCGTCTTTACCGCGCACAATACCCCGGTAATGTACCCCCGGCTGGTAGGGAACTGACGCTTCTGCAAAAGTTCCGAGGGTACCTACTTTGAATTCCGGCCCAAAAATATCTACTTTTGCCAGTTCCAAAACAAGAGCATTGTTGTCAGCAACAGGCAGGAAAAGATTGAGGCGTTCAGGAGCGGTTTCGCGGAGCAGAATCAGGGCGTTTTCATCTAATTGTAAGAAGGCGGCATTGGAGACGGATTTCGAAGTTTTGGTGTCAAATTCGGCTTTCTCGAAGATTCGGAAATCGGTGGCGGGGATTAGGCGGCTTTTTTGAGCCAACCAGTCGGCTACAGGATGCGGGGAAGACTGAGCGGCAGTGTCAGAAATAAACACACCTAAAAAAAGCCCGAAGGCGGCGATGCGCAAAGCGCTGATTAAAAAAGATGACATAAAAGAAAGAACTAAAAGATTAAAAAATGGTCAACATCAACGGTACACTTTTCGATGAGTTGCCACAGGAAATCGGACAGATGGAACGTGCGTTTTACTACGGCGATACGCTATTCGAGACTGTTCGGGTTTTCGGAGGTCGCCTGCCCCTATGGCCCCTGCATTGGGCACGCCTGCGGGCAGGCAGTCGGTTGTTGGATTATGACTGGCCGGAAGACTGGACACCGGATTTTTTTCTGGATGCCATTCGGCGCGTCCTGCCGGAGAGCAATGCGCGCGTTCGGCTGATGATCTGGCGTTCGTCGGGTGGCCGCTACCTGCCGAACAATAACCAGCCCCGGTACCTCGTGCGTGCGCATGCACTACACGGGGACCGCTACGAATGGCAATGGCCCGGAATCAGGATCGGAGTGTCCGCCAACGTTCGGCTGCCGATAGACGCATTGTCGGGCGTAAAAACCCTGAATGCACCGCGCTATGTGGCAGCAGCGATCGAAGCCCGGCAATCGGGTTGGGATGATGCGCTTTTGCTCAATGCCGACGGACACGTATGTGAAGCCACAAGCAGCAATGTGTTTTGGTGGAAGGGTGACCAACTCTGCACACCGCCGCTTTCAGACGGGCCAGTAACGGGTACGTTCAGAAATTTATTATTGCAGTTGGCAAGTGTTAAAGGCATCCCACAGGCACAAAAAAGTCTCTCTCCGGGCATGTTGTTCGGAGCAGACGAAGTGTTTCTGACCAATGCCGTGCAGGGCATCCGACCGGTACGTTTTTTTGAAGAAAAGGAGTACCCATGCACCAAAACCCGTTGGCTGTTTGAGGCAACGGAGCAGTTTTTAGAGGGGTTTGAGGCCCCTTTTGAAGTACCATACGACAAGCCTTTTTAATACTATCTACTTGTTTTTAAGACCGAAAAAAATTTTATTTTTTCATAATATTTAACATATGTTAAAATTTAAAAACCGCCTCCTCGACCTTTCACAGCCGGTTGTCATGGGCATCCTAAACGTCACGCCGGACTCCTTTTTTGATGGAGGAAAGTACTCGGATTCGGGGGCATTGTTGCTTCGGGCAGAGAAAATGCTGGAGGAAGGAGCGACCATTTTAGACGTGGGAGGTGCCTCCACGCGACCCGGCGCTGCCGACGTGTCCATAGCAGAAGAATTGCACCGTGTGATACCGGTCATAGAGGCCCTGCACCGGGCGTTTCCCGATGCTTTTCTCTCTGTGGATACCTGGCGCTGTGCAGTGGCGAAGGCAGCGGTGGAAGCAGGTGCAGTGTTGGTCAATGATGTATCGGCTGGACGATTTGACCCTGGATTTTATGAAACCGTGTCTGTCCTGCGTGTGCCATACGTTCTGATGCACAGCTCCGGGAAACCACAGGTCATGCAGCAACAAACTTCCTATAAAGACGTGGTCACCGAAGTACTGGACTTTTTCATTACCGAAGTGGCCACTTTGCGCACTTCCGGCATTACGGATATTGTGCTTGATCCGGGCTTCGGTTTCGGAAAAACAGTGGAGCAGAACTATGCCCTGTTGCGGAACCTACATGTTTTCCGGCACGTACTGGGTCTGCCTGTTCTGGCGGGCATTTCCCGCAAGTCCATGATTTGTAAAGTACTGCACGTATCACCTGCGCAGGCCCTCAACGGCACTACGGCGCTTCATGTCCTCGCCCTGCAACAAGGCGCTTCCATCCTGCGGGTACACGATGTGTGCGAAGCAATTGAGGTGATAAATCTGCTGAATGAGTCGGGCATTGGCCCTGTTGACTATCAAAAGGACGCTGCATTGAACCCTTGATGGGTTCTATTGTTGAATAATATACTGGTTGCCAGAGCATAGCCGCTTCCAAGCTCTGCCCTTTAACCACCAAACAAAGAATATTAAATTTCAATATGCGTTTATTGCTTTTTTGCAGCACCCTTCTGTCTGCAAGTGTCCTTTGGAACTCCTGTGCTACCACTGCTCCCGACAACAGCCGCTCGGCAACGGTCGCCGATGGCGTGGACTTTAAAAATCTGCGTACATACGAATGGCTGCCCGATGCGGGCGACTCCATCAACAACCTGTCTATTTTCGACAATCAAATCCTGCGCAACCGCATGCACCGCGCCATTGAGCAGGAAATGAAGCAACGCGGCGTTTCGTCTGCTTCATCCTCGCCCGATATGCGCCTGCAAATGGTGGTACAGGGCAAGGGAGGCATGCAGGTGACCACGCAAACGAACAACAACAGTAATTACCCTTATAATAACCGCTATCCCTACAATAGCAATACCACTACCACCTCCACTCCCAACTTTGTCCAGCACCGCGTTCTGATTTTGAATGGCTACGATCGCAACAAAAACCTGCTGTTCAGTCTTTCCCTCACCCGCGACTACAAAGACGCGGGGACGCTGCAAAAGAACATCGAAAAAGATATTGCGGCATTGATGAGCAATTACCCGATCAAAATTTGATATTTTACCTGTTTGCGGGTACCTGATAATTTATTTTATCGGCGACATCAACAATTCAGCCAATACACCATCTTCAATACCAACGATTTGTTTTTGGGGCTGAGAAAGCGCACCCGGGTCTGTGCAACAGGCTCTGCGAAACTGTTGTCCGTATAAACCAGAAACACATCGGACGCAGGCGCAAAGCGCCATTGTACCCGGCCATTGATATTGAAATTGTTGGCTTGCGTATTGTACTGAAAGAAAACACTGGTGAAAAATGTACGGGTAAAAGCATATTCCAAACGCGGCCCGATGAGCCAGAAACTGGCAGATACGTACGGGCGGGGCAGCGCGATTTGGTTATAGCTGTACAAAACAGAAATACTGCCATAAGGCTGCTGCCGCCATAACACCTGCCCGTTGGCAGCAAAGATTTGTCCGTTGAAATACCCTCCGGCGGTGATGGCTATTTGCGTTTGCCAGTTGTAGGTGGTACTGGAATTGTATTCGCCCCGAAACCCGTTGTAGGTGTAGCCGCGTTGTCCGTCTAAGGGCTTTTCGTCGGGCGTGGCCAGATAAGTGGGATCAAAATCATCGAACAGGTACGTATAAGCATTGAACACGCTTAACCGCAGGTTGGATTGATCTTTGAAAAAGAAGTTATGGCTGACCGACAGGTCGCGGTCGGTTCCCTGTCCGTCCAGACTGAAGGTCTGATCGGCATTGAAGCCCAGGCGCATATTGGCCAAGTGGCGACCTGCCCATCCTTTGGAAGGATAGAAAACGAAACCGGCCCCCACAAAGCCCTCCTGAACACCCGGACGCGGCACAAAACCGGCTTCTGCCGAGTAGCTGCTGTCAGTGCGCGAGTAACCGGAGAACAGGTTGAACCTGCGCGTGTTATAGCCCAAAAACTGCGCCATGCTATTCCCCCTTTGTGCGGGATCGGGCGAAAAAGACCGATGAAAATAGGTTTCTCCCTCCCAACGGTTGTCTTTGGAATAGAGATTAAATTCTAATCCGGCCACGCGGTTCCAGGGTTGTATGCCTGCGCGTTGCGTCGGGGAGAGGTCTTTCAGAAAATTTTGCTTGTTCACCAAAATGCCGCTGATGGTGGAACGGCTCCAGAGGCGGCGCTGAGCGGTCAATACGCCAAAATTCGACCCCGGTTGTACATTGCCCGTGGCAAACGTCTTTTCGGCAGTTTGCATGTCCAACACCCCGATGCGCCAGTTGTCGTTGAGTTTGCCACTCAATCTGGCACCAGCCAATATAGGCACGCGCTCGTACTGGCGCGACAGCGGATTATAGGCCAATCCGATCCTGCGGGAAAAAAAAGGCCGGGCACCCGGAAAGCCAAACATAGCAAACAGGTCGCGATTTTCCAGGAAGGACTGGCGCAACTCCGGGAAAAACAATTCAAAACGGCTCAGGTTGGCTACCTGCCGATCCACTTCCACCTGCGAAAAGTCGGGATTGATTGTCAGGTCCAGGTTGAGGCCGGGTGTTATTGCTATTTTTACATCGCCGCCTATATTGGCTCCCGGATCGCGTACCGTGTTTCGGAGCTCTAAATTAGAAGCAGCTCGCTGGTATTGTTGGTTATATTGACCTGTGATGTAGGGGATGATGGAGATATTGACCCCTGGTTTTGGCGGAGGAGTTTCCCATACCAATTCGGTGGTGAAGGCCAGGCTGTTGGTGGGGAAAACAAAAGGAATAGGCACCATGCTGCTGACCTCAAAATTTTTGAGGCGTGCCCGCGTGAAGTTGACACGCCAACTGTTTTGCCCGGCTGACACATTATAGCGCAGGGTCTTAAACGGAATAGCCACTTCCAATACCCAACGGTCAGGATAATTGGTCACCCGCGAATCCCATTTGTTGTCCCATTCAAAAGACAGATTATTGCCATTGGCGATGAGCGCTTCGCGCTGGATGTTGAGGGGACTCACCCCAAACTTGAAGCCATTGAGGCCATCTTTGGTAGGGTCAAGCAAAATGTTGAGCACATCGGAGGTGCCAGGTCCGAAATCGCGTCTCCTGCTCTGCACCGTGTAATCACTTTGTGGCTGCCACACGACCGCTCCCACATACAGATACTGGTCGTCGAAAGTGAGGCGCACCTCCGTCTGACCACCTGCAAAACCGCTGTCCACCGGAAACTGCCGAAAAAAGCCCGTTTCCATCTGGGCATCCTGCCACGCCGCCTCGTCCAACAGGCCATCCAGGCGAATGGAAGAAGCGGCTTTTCGAATGGTAATAGGGCCACGGGTTTGAGCCACCGGAAGCGGCGGCCTTGCATGGGCGCAAAGGACAAAAAGCAACAAAAAGGGCACAAGGAATTTCATGGGGCAAAGATAGGGGGAAAAGCAGGAAGCCTTCCTGACCCTTCTGACCTTTTCGCCGAGCGTCGCTGTGGCATTAGTATTCAGCAGTAAAACAGCCTTTTATAACTTAAAATCCCCTCCCTGTGGAATCCAAACATCCTTCCTGCAACTTCGCACATCGGTTGATTGAGGAGTGAGTCGAAATATTTTTATGAGGGTAGCGGACATTTCTATCACCCTTAGCAAATGCAAGGCTTTGCTGACGAAGGGCGAAAAATATAGATGCAAAATGCTCTGTAAAAAGAGAATATCCTATCTGTCAAATTTGTCTGCTGTCTGTCATCTCGTCAACTGATTTATTGGCTCAGTTAAAATATTCTTTGTCATTTTTGGAGGCGATTTGTGTAAAAAGCACCCTGTAAAACCCTTACTCAAAAACTGTTATTCGATCTTTATTATTGAAATATTCGCGTGCTTTTCAATATATTATGCAGAACAAAAAATCATTATATTATAATTTATTATTCCTGAAAACTATTTTCATATTGAAAGGAACTCACTATGTTTCAACAAACAACGAATAACCTTTTCGTCAAATTAAGATAATTTCCTTTTAAAAATAGGCGTTTATGGGCTTTCACCATTTAAATCTTTTCACCATGCCTTCTTTTTACAAAATACCTGTTCAGGCCAATATGGTCCGATCCCTCACGGGAGGGTTACAAAGTGCACACTACTTATTCGATGGGAATACAGATACAGCCTGGTTTCCCGGCTGGAACCCAGCCCATTATCCCGCAGTCGTCTTAATAGACTTACAGCAATCTCACACGCTTTCTCATGTACGCATTTTCGATGGCACCGGAAAGCCACGTCTCCGTTTCTATGGTCAGTCAGGAGCAGGAATGCCCTGGAAATCATTGGCAGAGGTTCAGTTAGAAGCCTACCAACAATGGATACAGACAGAATTGAATGGAGAGGTGCGCTATCTAAAAGTGGAGTTGTTAGGCATCGAAGGTGACCGTGTAGTGGGAGAAATAGAAATTTATGCCAAACAGAAGGAAGGCACTACCACGCAGCCTCCTCTCACAGGCCCCTATTCCAAAAGAGGTTTGGCCAAGACGCTGGGCACTAATGGTTTCCACTGGACACCGCTGTCTTTGCTCTCTCCTTTTAATTTATACCGCGAATATCAGTGCTGGGAATGGATGGAAGCCGAGAAAGAACTAAATCGCTTCGAACCCACGGACCGTGCTTCAGGCAACTACGATACCCACTATCAGCAATTAAAAACAGCCGGTATAAGACCCATACCCTGTGTAAACCAAACACCCGACTGGTTGTTGCAGGGTTACCCGAATAAACCCGGCAGAAAAGACTTCAAACCCGTTCCTTTCGGAGAAAGCACCCTCTTACCACAGTCCTATCGGTATTTTGCACGTTTTTTGTTTCAAATGGCAGCACGGTATGGACGGGTAAAAGTGGGTATGGAGCACCTAACCATACATCCGGGTTCGCGCTGGCCGGGAGATGGCCCTAATCAACCCAAAAGCGGTTTGGACCTGCTGGAATATATAGAGGTCTGGAACGAACCCGATAAATGGTGGAGCGACCCCGAAGCCTATTTTTCGCCTGCTGAATACGCCGCCATGCTGTCGGCCTGCTACGATGGACACCAGGGGCAATTGGGTACACGATATGGCATCAAAACCGCAGACCCCTCGATGAAGGTGGTCATGGGGGGACTGTCAAACTTCAATCTGGATTACTTGAAAGAAATGCTTGCATGGTGCAGAAAAAACCGCAAGGATGGAAAATTTCCGGCCGATGTTGTTAACTTTCACCATTACAGCAACAAGAATCAGGCCCTCAAACCTGTCTTTGAAGTAGGCATTGCGCCAGAGGCCGACCAGTTGCGAGAAAAATTGCGCATTCTACTGGATTATACCCAACGAGAGTTGCCGGGCAAGGATTTTTGGTACAGCGAATTCGGGTACGATACACGCCAAAACTCCCCGCAACGCGCTGAGCCTGCCGGAGCCTTCGATGCAGAAACCGTACAGGGAATGTGGATTATGCGCAGTTACTTAGAGGCCATTGCTGCCGGGGTAAATGCTGCATTTGTTTTTAACATCGCAGATGAGGAGTGGGAAGAAAATGGCCTGTTTCAAAGCTCCGGATTGGCCCACAATGCAAAAAAAGGTCACACGCAGAAAAATTCATGGAAGATGGTAAAAGAACTTTCAGACAATTTACAGGATTCTGTTTTGACCGCTGATATGAGTGCCGGACAGGTGCGCACCTATGCTTTTGAGCAAAACGGCAAGACATTTACCCTGTCCTGGTCGCTGAACAACACCCTGTCCGGCATCCCGAAGAGAACCTAAAAATCTGCGCCAATGCCGATATGCAACATGGGTTTTTGGATCACTCTCGTTTCTACCCCCCGTGCGTAGTCCAATCTGACGAAGGAACCCAGCAGCTGCATACGCACACCGGCACCATAGCCGACTACTAAGGGATCACGGAAGTATTTTACGTTCACATAGACTGTGGGCGGGTTGTTTTTGGGAACAATGTTGATCGGATTGTCGCCCCTGTAAGGATTGCGACCCTGCCATGCTGTACCTATGTCAAAGAAGCCGACAATCTGAAAATTGCGCCAAAAACTGCCCAAAGAGGGCTTGTGGCTCATCAGGTATTTAAAAACCGGAATACGCAATTCCGAGTTTAAGAGAGCGTAGGAAGTACCATTTCGTATGTTCAGGCCAAAACCGCGCAGGTTATTGGCTGGGGCTTCAAAGGCAAAGTTGCCATTGGTGGGTACAGGAATATCGGTGTTGAAGCCGCGTAATAAAGCATCAGGATTGTCGGTACTGATATTGGGCAAAAGCGGATTGTCTATATTGCCCAAATAGTACAGCATCCTTTCGGAACCAAAGGAGGTGGCCCCCGCCAGACGCAGGGCAAGCACCGAGTAATTAAGCAAAGGATGGTAGTGCCGGGCATCTATCCCCACAATGGTCATAAATCCTTCATTGAGTTTCAGCGACCAGTCGGGGCGGGTATTGAAGGCGAATTTTTTAACGCTTTCCACGTAAACCTTGGCACGGGTACCTGTCTTAATATTGAAGTCCACATCCACCGTATTGTCATAGACGGCACTGAGGCGCAGCCCGGCACGCTGGTTGTCACGTGGAGAGGCTTCTAATGAAAGCAAATCGGTGCTGAGGGTGTCTGTTCTGTCCTGGCGCACCGTGAACGTACCGCGCAGGCTGGTAAACACATCTAAAGGATAGCGCACTTCGTACTGGCCCAATAGCGTGGTACGGCGAGTCTGTATGCGACGGGGCGGCTGAGTGGCGCTGGAAGGCAAATCGCTGGTATTCGAAACGGTACGGCGATATAGAGCAGTACGGCGATCTAACCTGCGTTTTTTGTTGTCCATCCAAATGTAATATTCTGCACCACTCAGATTGACCGGTACACGGACACCAGTTTCCACTGCATAATTTTCGAGTACATCTTTGAATTTTGCTTTCATCAGCAGCCCCATTGGCGGCGGGCGATACCCGCGTCCCGTGCGGTCAAAGTCCTGTAAACCATCGAAAAGCAGCTCATTGTTGGGAGAAATGTCAAAATTGTCGGTTCTGAACTTCAGGCGGTACGGGACGATTTGAGAGGGGTTAAAGCGGGCCACCTCCGGTTTTTTACTCACCGTAGCAGGTAACCGCGCATGAGAGGCAGGGCGGCGCGAGGTGGTTTGTCGAAGCGTATCCGGCTGAAGCGGTGCAGTCATACCGGGTGCTATCACTGTAGGAGCAGGCACGGATATCTCGGTCAGAACAGGGGGAGGTACTCCCAGATGAGGGGGTACCTGAAACAGCCATCCCGGCGACAGTTCCCGCATGGTATCCCGCTTCTCCCGGGTTTCATTCCGGGGGGGAGCGGCCGTTTCTGAAGAAAACGAAACCGTCGGTACGGGCAACCCTGCATCGCGCAGAGTAATTTCCCGATATCTGGTCACGGGGGTAATGACGCGGTCGGCATACTCAAAGTTGCGCTGCACGATCCTTATTCCCTTGTCAACGGGCAGGGTCTCTACTCCTTTGCGCACGCGCACAGAGGCGTGCTGCTCCCGAATGTTGCGGTCGTAGTTGCTATTTTGCCACACTACAGGCCGTTTTTTAGAGACTGCAAAAACCCGGATGCTGTCTATTTGGGTCGAATCGGTGTTTTTCAAAACGGTATCTAAAGGAGCCAGAAAGCCCCGTACCCGCGCCAGAGGCCACTCTCCCACAAGAAGGCTGTCTGAGGCTTTTACCTGAGCACCGTTCTTCAGGAAAATAACAGTCTCATAATAGGCAGTATAAGGCTCTAAATATCCCACAAAGCGGTTAATGATACCGTTTTCGTCACTTAAAAAACCAAAATGGGTACTGTCCACAGCGACAGGTCGGCGTTCTTCAAACAGCGGAGAGCGCATTACGCGGATCAATTCGGGATCGCGGTTTTCAAGATCGTACAAGAACATATCCATGTGTCCCACAGGCAATAAGGTGTCTAAACGCTCCTGCAGAAGACTGTCTTTAAGGCGATTAGAGGCAAACATAACATATTTTCTTGCACCGTCCTGTACCATAGTGGCATCCAGATCGTCCCAATGATCCTGAGTAAGACGTTCAGTTTGCCGGGTAGTGAGCTTATATAAAAACAGATCGGAAAAACCACGCACGGCTGCCGACAGCAGCAGTTCGTTGGCATTTGCAAATTCCATGCTATAAACACGCTGGTATTCGGGCGACAGGTTGCTTTTTTCTTTCTTGCGGGTGTCCGTTTCTATCAAAGTCAGTTTTGGCACGTCGCGTCGCTCATGCAGGACAGCCAATCGCCGATTGTCGGGATGCCACGCCAGCAGGGGGTAATTGTAGTCGGTAGCCTGCAAGGCGTTGCGGGTGCCGCCTTTCAGAAGCAGGTAGCGCCTGCCGGTTTCGATGTCCTGCATCCAGATACGCCAGCGTCCCAGATCGTTCACCACCCAGGCGAGGCGCATGCCGTCAGGGCTGATTTTCACCTGATAGAGCGCTACACATCTCTTGATCACCTTGCGGGCGATTGAAGAGAGAGATCTGCCAGGACGGTCGCGTAAAAAGTCCTTTTCCAAATACTTTTTACGCGGAGATATTTGGGCATCATCAGCGTATCTTTTTTGATAATAGGCCATGAGGGCATCGGCAGTGGACCGGTACCCATTGCCGAGTACGTAAAAAAAGCCTGCATCTATGCTGCGGTTGATGCGCGTAAGGTAAAGGAGGTTACTGATGGTACCCCGCCCAAATTGCAAGGTAATGTAGTGCCAGAAAGCGTGGCCGGCCAGACGGGGTTCGTCTTTGGCGAGTCGTTCAAAATTTGAATAGCGACCTGACTGAATGAGCTGACGCAGGCGGTCATCTGTCTCCACGCTCCAGTTTTCGCCACACCAAGCCATGAGACCTGAGGTGTACCACGCAGGCAGGTTGAGTAAAACGGCATTCTGCACGATTTCCTGCAGATTGGACCCAAAAAGCATGGAATTGAGAAGCGCCCCCGCTGCTCCTTCCCGCAACTGGGCACGCAGATGTTGGTGATTGCCGTCGAAATAGATGAATGCCTTGTTCCCAATGACTTTTGTCTCACCGGCTTTTAACAGAAAGACCTCTTCCTCTCCGATATTGCTTTGCTTCAGATCGGTGAGGTCCTGAAAAACTAACATCTCGATTTTTTCTAACGACTGATGTTCTAAAGCCTGCTGTAGTTCTCCAAAATCCCATTCTGCTGTTTGGGCTGCTGCCTGTGCCACATTCCGCGCATCGCCATACCAATAAGTGATGAAGTGCCTGGTCTCGTAAGTCATCCAGTCGTCGAACTGACGGTGATACTGTACGCGGTTCTTTCCGAAGGAAGTCTGTGAAGTAGTTTGTGCTCCAAGAGAAGAAGCTGTCAGCAGCCACCCGGCTGTCAGCATAAAAAAGATAAAAGAGGTATAAGGTCGCAGCATCCGTATGGTAACAAGAGAATCAATAAATACAAAGAACGCTACAAAGTTATGTCTTAGTTTGAATTTTTCCCAAAATTCACGTAAAAGGCAATTATGGCCACTTCGACGTGGAGCCCACCAACCCAAAAAACCGCCGCACGAAAAATACTGCCTGCAACAACAGGGCCACCAAATAGCCTGTCCAGATGCCTTTGGCTGCCCAACCCTGATAGACAGCCAACCAGTAGCCCAAAGGCGTACCCACTACCCAAAAAGCGATGAAGGACAACACGGAAGGACGTACCACATCGTTCAGGGCACGCAACAAAGAGATGCCGGAAGCCTGGGCCGCATCGGCCAACTGAAAAAGACCCGCCAGCAACATCAGCGGCACTGCAATGCGAATCACATCTGCATCTGCAATGTAACAGCCCACAATAAAGCGCGGCAGGGACAAAAAAGCCACCGTGGGCAACAACATAAAAGTCATTGCCAGCACAATGGTCGCCACGCCGGCAAGCCAGATGCGCACCCGGCTGCGATAAGCCAGTGCCTGCCCGATGCGAATCATACCGGCAGTGGTAATGCCCATGATGGTGACATAGGTGACAGAAACCAGATTGAGTACAATCTGGTGGGCTGCCTGTTCGGTTTTGCTGATCTGCCCCAAAATGATGGTGCCAATGCCAAAAGCACCAAATTCCACCAGCATTTGCAGGGCAGAGGGAATGCCGAGCCGGATAAAAGTGCGCGTTTGTGTCCACACAGCACCCACGGTGGTGCGGGCCGTGCGCAGGTACTGTAAGTTCTTTTTGCGCAGCAGGGTACCAATCAGCAGAATTGCCATAAAGCCGTGCGACAGGCCCATATTCATGGCTATGGCTTCGTAGCCCATTTTCGGAAAACCCCAGTGACCAAAGATCAACAGCCAGTTCAGAAAAATATCCAACAGCAAACCGGCAAACGATACCACCATGGTGAGCCGCACATACTCGTATGCATCTGCATAAGTAAAAGACACTACCAGTATAATAATGGCAGGCAGGCTGTAAACCACGATTTTCAAATATGACACCGCCAGGGCAGCTACTTCGGCATCCTGTTTTAAAAGCGGAAAAAAATGAATACCGACATATAACAGCAGGCTGCAAAATACCCAGAAAAACACGCACAGCAACAGTCCCGCACCGATCAGGGTACGCCCCTTTATGCCGTCGCGCAATTCATGGGCCTCTGCCGCCGGGGTAGGAATTATGCGCACGCTGCCCCAGATAATCAGAATAGAGAGGCTATATACCGTACCAGCCACCGAGGATGCCGCCAAAGCGGTGGCCCCGAGGTGACCGGTCATCACCACCCCCGCCACCCCCATGAGCATACCGCTCAGTTCGCCGAGCATCAAGGGCAGCGCAAGACGAAATGTATGCTGTATTTCTTTGGCAAAGACGCGCCCTTTCCAAAGGCGTTGCAGCGGGTTTTGATATTTCATAAATGGTTAATAAGATACGATATGTACACAAACACCCAACAGACACCTCGAAGTGGTGTCAGGTTGGCAGAAATGCCCGGCCGCGACCAAATCTCCGACCTCACACGGATCGCCCCTTGGTAGAAACGCATCAAAAACCGAACTTTGGGCGGTCTCTCGGCGCTCGAATAAGATTGATAATCAATCATTTAGGATTTTGGGCAACCACCATCGAGGAGACCACTCCGTCTGCCAATTGCGTTTCGATGGGTGTACCAGGCGGCAAATCGGCAATGGAGCGCACAATTTTACCCCCGGTACGGGTCAGGGAATACCCCCGGCGCAGGGCAAGGCCGGGATCGGCAGCTGCACAAATGGTGGCAGCCGCCTGCAAGGCAGTCCACTGCCGGTGAAAACAATGGGAAACTGCTGTTGGAAGGGCGTGTGCAGTTTGCTCCAGCTGATGCGTGTAATGTCGCATTTTTTCGGTTTTTTGCCAGTGCAGAGTAGCAACGCTTTGTTGCAGGGCGAGTCGTTCGTACTGTAGTCTGTGTGCGCCTGACCTTCTGATTTGCTGTACTAAGCGATCGGCCTCTTCCTCAAAAACAAAGTTGTGGTGAATCAGGAAATCGGCAGCAGCGGTCGGGGTTTTGTGGGCTGTATGTACCACCGCGTCCAAAAGACTTTCGTCGGTGTCGTGTCCGATGCCGGTGAAAACAGGGAGGGGTAACCGGGCCGCAGTGGCACACAGGGCATAATCGTCGAAAGCAGCCAAATCGGTGCGGCCGCCACCGCCGCGCAAAATGACAACCCCCTGAAAAGAAGCAGGTTGAGCAGTCAGGTACTGCAAAACAGCGATGATTTCAGGAACAGCGTTGCGCCCCTGTACCGCCACCGGAAACAATACGGCATCAAACGCATATCCCCGGCTGTTTTCGGCCAGATGCTCCCGAAAATCCTGCCAGCCCGCTGCTTCCGGCGAACTGATGACCGCCAAGCGCTGAATCACCAACGGCAGAGGCCGCTGTGCATTGCGCCCGATGTGGCCTTCCGCTTGCAGGCGCTGCAACATCTGGCGGCGGCGCAAAGCCCATTGGCCGATGGTGTAAGCCGGGTCTATGTCCTGCACCATAAGTTTGAGGCCAAAGCGCTCGTGAAATTCAGGCAGCACCAGGCATTTCAGGTCATTGCCCTCCTGCAACAGATTTTCGATGCTGAACCCAAGCGATTTACTTATTTTCTGCGCATCTTTCCCCCACACCATCGCCCCGCACTGGGCCACCAAAGCACCCTCCTCGCCCTTTTGAATCAGTTCCACATACCAATGGCCCCGCGAGCGGCTCACCTGAGCAATCTCGGCAGCGACCCATACAGGCCGCTGAAAATTGAGGGCGACCACCCGGCGCAGGTGTTCGTTGAGGGTGAAAAGCGTGTAAGTGGCAGACAAGGTACGAAAGGTGCTATAACAGACAGAAACCTGACTTGCCCTGTCTTATTTTGGCGCAAAAGTATAGAAAAAAACAGTCCCCGCCCTATCATTTTTGAAAATCCTGATGCAGCTTGATCAATTGGCGGTACACGGGAATGAATTTTTCCGCATCGTTTTGCGCAATGCCCAAAGCGGCGGGAAACATGCCGCCGAACTTTTTGACGGTAAAATGCAAGTCTTCTGCGTGGGCGTAGTCGTGGTTGACATCCTTGTCTATGTAAGAATACCGAAATTCCTGCCCGTTTTTGTGGGCATCCAGTACAAAAATGGCCGGATACTGGTCGCTTTTCTGACTTAAAAAGGCATTGCGGTCTAAGTAAAAAGGCGAGATGTTAAGGGCATTTTTTAAAGGGTCTTTTCCATCCTGTTGGCGCGGGGCCAGCAGGATGCAATAATTGTCGGATGCGTCGGCGCGGGGTGTGGGCATCAGTTTGATGTCGCCAAATGCCGCATGGAGCAACATGGTGCGGTGTACAAAGGGCTGTGCCATGTCCAGAAGACGGATTTTGTCTACTGAAATAGAGCGGACGGAATAGAGTTTGTACCGGGTGAGGAACAGGGCGGCCTGTAAGAAGCGGGCAAAAATGGCTTCCGCCTGCAAACAAACCTCGGCCAATCCGTCGGCCTTGCCGGTGCGCTGCTCCACCAATTGGCCAAGACGTTCCCGAGCGGGGTCGGCAAAGGCAACGCGCAATTCTTCCATAAACCGATAGCACTCCGACAATTCGCCGTCCAAAACATGTAAAAAATCTTCTATATGCGCCTCCAAAGCAATCGGGTCTCCGGGAATGGCCTTCAAAATGGCGTGGCACTGTCGCAACAGGTGGATATAATCTGTTAACTGTCCTTCCGGTTGTGCCCAAAGGGGAATTTGAGCCTCGGCAAAACGTGCGGCTTCTTCCTGCTTTTGCCGGTCGTCCCAGAGGGCAGAGAGAGACAGATAACTCAAAAAGCGGCTGAGTTCCGTGTAGGCTTCTGTCAATTCCCAGAGCCGCTCTGCGCCGGGTTCTGCCATGCTGCGGCTCTCCTCCAAAGCAAACAGGCGGCGCAGATGGGTACCGATCATCCAGGGCAGGCGGGTAATGAGTACCAGCAGGGCATCTTTTTGTTCGTCCTGTTCCAACTCGGCGCGGGCCTCCTCGTCGGTGGCCTTAAATTCGTAGAGCAGCTCCTGCAAAGATTCCATAGCCCGGGTTTTCACGTTGAGCAGGCGTTGGGTGGGCAATTGCGGGCGCGGATTGAGGCACATCTGCAATAATTCGGCGCGTTCGGCTTCCGGGGCGGCGGGGTTGAGGTATAATCCCCACGGGAAAACCGCTGTTTCCGTCGGTTCGGGTTCCTCCACATTGATGTCGCGGTGAGCCACTGCCCGGTTGGGATCATCGGAAAAGGCGGCAGCCCTGTTTTTGGCCGTCTCGAACGCCACATCCAGGGTGGTTTCCTCCACGCTCCACTGTTTATAAAAGGCTTCTGCAAATACCGTAGCCGTCTCATCCTCCACCGGGCGAGCGGTGGCGATGACCGCTCCCACACCGGCTTCGTGCAAATTGCGTACCAAGCCATAGGAAGCGCACCCGTTGAGAAACACTACTTTGAGGTGTTTGCCCTGTGTCAATCCAAACAACCCTGCAATGCCTTTGGCAAGCCCTCCCCCTTCGAGGTGCAATTCTTTTTGGTTGGCATGACCGGCGTAGTGAAACAGGACAATACCTGTCTTCCTTTTGGAAAATACCTGAAATACATCATTGGTATTGGCCGCCCGATTGGACAACACTTCGTACAGCCCCCGTTCGTGCAAAGGCCGCAGCGCATCTTCAATCAGGCGTATTTCGGTGACCAAACCCGACAGCGGAGTGCCATCGGTGTGATAGGCCGCAGCCAGGAAAACAGTTTTTTCAGCCATAAAATACTACATATCAGTTATCTCAACATCTTGATAATCAAACACTCATCTCTCATCTCTCATCTCTCGTCACTATCGAATACCGCCTTACTTCCTGTTCACATCCTGCTGGGCAAACACTTTCTTCAACAGCTCGGAAGTACGGGCCACGCGATTGCGGCGGATGTTTTTTTCCTCTTCGGCCACCTTGCTAAACAAGCCTTTCAGGGCCTCTTTAGTGACATAATCGCCGAGGTCGTTGTTAATCTTAGTGACCAAAGGAATTTTGTTGTAAGCATCAGCGGCTTTTTTCCACACCGCATCTGCGCCGATTTTATTCAGGGAATTGTTGATGCGGGGTTTAAATTTGTCGTATAACTGTTGGTTGGTCTGGCGATTGAGGTAGTCGGTGGCAGCATTGTCCGCCCCCATCAGAATATTTTTGGCATCCGTAAATGTCATGGCCATGATGGCATCCACAAAAATCGGTCCGGCTTCTTTGGCGGCATCTTCTGCGCCCCGATTGATTTTTTCCAAAAGTTCGTCTTCCAGATTGGTAAAGCCCGGAATGCCTTTCAGGCGCGTGGTGACACGCTGGGCCTCTTCCGGCAACAGAATTTTGTAGGCACTTCTCAAATAGCCGTCTCTCTGCGATAATTGATCCACACCTTTGCCGATACCATTGCGCAGCGCCATTTTCAGTCCCTGCCCGATTTCCTCCAAAGTAGGAACAGTCATGACCTCTTTGGCGATCTGTTGCAGGGTATCGCAGGCGGGTAGCAGGAACAGACCTGTCAGTAATAGAAGGGAATAAAGCGATTTAGTCATTATGTTTGTTTAAATGAAGTTTGAAAATAGCATAAACGCCACAAAACTATGGAAAGTATATAGAGACCTCTATGGAAAGGGGCAAAAAAAAGAAGCCATCCTGTGGTACAGAATGACTTCTTTTTATAAATTCCTACTTTCCTATTTTTTTTATAAACCGATTTTCTAATTTTGTTGTCCGGTATTTTGCTCGTCCACCCCGCTGCTATGAAAAGATGTGGAGCAAATCCTGAACGAAAAGGCGCTCTCTTATTTCGTAGCGACGTTGGAAGCATCACCGGATACTTCGATACCGCTCCAGTCCAACTGGTCGGGGTTGCCGGGAGCCGTCAGGTCAATCATTTGAGAACCTTGCAGCATCGTAGCGCGGTCGAGTTGCTCAACCTGAGCCATCAATTCGCTGTCAATGGTTACGGTAGTCAGGGTAGTAGCGTTAACACCGGCGATGAAGTTGGTAGCGATGTAGTTGCCGAAGCGGTCATATACTACTGCGCAGTAAGACTTGTTTTTGCCGAGGCCGCGAGCCAGATTGCAGATGAAAGTGTAGTTGTTTTCTGTTTCCAAAACGGCTACCGGCTCCGGGTGAACAGGCATGTTGTGGAATTGAGCGCTGCGCTCCAGTTCGGGAAGGAACTGATAGAATTCCCAGGAGAGGCGCTCGGCTTTGCTGCGGTTTTGCATATCTTCCTGGCAGATGGAGAAAGGCAGTGCAGCCTTTTTGAACTGGCCGAGGAAAGCCTCGAAGGAAGGAGCCTGTGCGTTCAGGCTGAGAGCGAAAGCGAAGAAAGCGAAGAAAGCAATAACGTTTTTCATAGCAGCGTGTATTTTAACTTTTTCGATGTTGTTGTTTGTGTGTGGCGCGTTTTGTTGTTTGCGCCGGATGATTATACTATTACAAATGGCTTGCCAATTTTGATTTTCTCTGATTTTTTTTGAAACTTTTTTTTCTAAAAAATTAAAATTAACCATTTATCGGTAAATTTTACGCAAAAAAGGCATTTTCGGTTTTAAAAAAAATGAAAAAAAAATTTTTTACTTTTTTTGAAACGCCCTTTCCACATAACATTTTTCTTTTATATTTAAGACGGCCTGATTCCACACAAGTCACACAATTTGGGGAAAAAACAGGAAGCCTTTTGAAATTAGATTTTACCTTTGCGCCTCTTATTTAACAGCAGATTCCATAAGTGGGCCGCAAAAACAAACTCAAAAAATTTGCCGACGTTCTTTCGTTTCCGAACGTCTATGAATGCTACAATGTACAGCAGCCTGCACTCACCGCAGCAGGCATGGTGGAAGTGTCGCTCAAGGGCCGCTGGACTACAGGGCACTTCCGGAACGACCACCCCATCACGCTGGAATTGGCATGTGGCGGGGGCGAATATGCAGTGGCGCTGGCGCGGCGTTTCCCGGAGCGCAATTTTATCGGGGTGGACATTAAGGGCAACCGCCTGTGGAAAGGGGCCAAAGAGGCCCTCGATACCCAACTCCACAATGTGGCCTTTCTCCGCACCCGCATTGAGGTGCTGGAGCATTTTTTCGAAAAAAACGAAGTAGCCGAGATCTGGATCACTTTTCCCGATCCCTTTCCGCGCAGCGGCAAAGAAAACCGCCGCCTCACCTCACCCAATTTTTTGGAACGCTACCGCCGCATCCTGCAGCCCGGCGGGCTGATCCACCTGAAACACGACGACCCCGATTTTTATCAATATACTTTAAATATAATCGCCGACGATCCCGCCTGCCAACTCCTCTATGCAAACCCCGACATTTATGCCGGAGCCGCTGCCTATCCGGAATGGGACATTCAGACCTTGTACGAAAGCAAGCACTTAGCAGCAGGCAAGACCATTAAGTATATAAGGTATCGGATCCATTAAAAAGCCCCTGCTTTGGGAAAAAATCCTCAAAACAGGGGCCTGCTATTGTGTCTTAGCGACGCTCAATACCGGGTTTTCTTAGCACGCATGGCTTAGTTCCGCTGCACCGACAGCATCTTTGTAACAACTACTTTTTCGGTACGCACCAATACCTGATACAGGCCCTGCGGCCAATTCGACACCTCCAAAGTGCCATTTTCCTGCCCGCTTGCTACTACCTGACGGGCAACTATGCGGCCGAGTGCATCCATGACCAATAAATCGGCTTCCTGTTCGGCAAGGCCCGTCACGGCAAAAGTCACCTGCTGTGTGGCCGGGTTGGGGGCCAGAGACAAGGCCAAAGTCAATGCCGGAGAGGACTTTTCTGCCGTGCCGACTCCCGCAGGCGCAGGCTTTTGAGCGCTACACACCACCGTTACGCTGAAACTGCACTGCGCCGTCAAACCGGCATTGTCCGTTGCCCGCCACGTGTTCACGGTGGTACCTGCCGGGAAAACGGAGTTGGGCATCAAACCGCTGACCAAAAAGACAGAAAGAATGCTGCCACAGTTATCGGATGCCGTAACGGGTGGATAAGGAACGGTGGCGTTGCAGGGCGTACCCGTGGCCGCTACCGTAACAGAGGGCGGGCACGTAATGACAGGCGGCTGATTATCCACCACCTGTATGGTCATGATACAGGTTGTACTGTTGCCGTTGGCATCGGTTGCTCTGAATACAATCGTACTATTGCCCAATGGGAAGGTGGAACCACTGGCCAATCCCTGTATGCGTGTAGCGGTACCCGGGCTGGGGGGACAGTTGTCGGTGAAAGTCGGGGCGGTGTAATTCACTACCGCCGAGCAGGTACCCGGTGTCGTACCCACAGGGGCCGGATTAACGCAGGTCAGTACCGGTTTAATCAGGTCAATGACGATGACCCGGAACGTGCAGGTGCGCGTCAATCCGCCGTTGTCGGTGGCCTTGAGCGTAATGGTCGTGATCCCCCGGTTGAATGAGGTGCCACTGCCCGTGCCTGCACCACTTCCGACGGTGGCCCCACTGAATGTGTAGGACACTACGGGCGGAGGCACGTTGCAGTTGTCTGATGCCGTAGCCGTATAGGTAACAGGCACCTGACAGCTGGTCGCTGTAGAATAGGTGGTGACATTGGCCGGGCAGGTGACAGCAGGAGCCTGCAGGTCATAGACCGTCACAGTAAACGAACAAGTCTGGGTATTGCTGACAGGGAGGGCCTGATCGGCGGCCTGCCAGGTCACCGTAGTCGTACCTGCCGGGAACAGACTGCCACTGGCCGTGCTGGCCGGAGTGAGCAGCGTCAGGGTAACCGCACCACAGTTATCGGAAGCAATGGGGGTAGGATAGTTGACTATTGCTCCACATTGTCCCGCAGTCATATTCAGGGTGACATTTCCCGGACAGGTAATAACCGGCAATTGCGTATCGTTGATGGTCACGCTAAAACTACACGTTGCCATGAGTCCCGCTCCGTCGGTCGCCTTCAGGGTCACTACGGTGGTACCCATGGGGAAGCTGGTGCCACTGCCCGTACCCGTACCACTGCTGCTTAAAGCCCCGGTAAAGGCGTAAGAAAGTACGGGTGCGCCACAATTATCCGAAACAGACACCGGCGCGTACGACAAGGCTGCGGTACACTGGTTGGGTGCTGTGGATTGCACGACTGAAGCCGGACACGCAATAACAGGCGGTTGTACATCCAGCACACTTACTGAGAAGGAGCAGGTCTGCGAACCGCACACATTGGTATGGGTAAGCGTTACGGTTGTTACGCCTAAATTAAAGGTACTTCCACTGCCGTTGCCCGTACCGCCTCCCGCAGTCGCCCCTGTAAAGGTATAGGTGACGGTCTGAATGGGATTGCCGCCCAAATTGGGTGTATAGGTGGCAGGGGCGCTGCACGTATTCGGCAGGGTATTGACCGTGACAGAGGCCGGACAAACAATGGTAGCCCCTACACAACCTACGGCGGCGTTCACCTGGAAGTCGTAAATCGCTTCCGAACAATCGTTGCTCAGCACGGTCAGCGTTGCCGTGTGCAGGGTATTTGCAGGGCCGGGTGCCGTGAAAGTCACTAAGAACGTGGCACTGCCCCCCGCAGGAACAGGACTTGAGGGCGTAAGTGCGCCTACTATAAAGTTTACATTATCGGAGCTGATACTACTGATTGTCAGTGGTTGTGTCCCCGTGTTCACGATGGTAAAGGTGCGGGTAAGGGGTACCCCAATCAGCGTCCCCCCAAAGTTGGTATGGTCGGCCAGATCGGGCGTATTATCTCCGTCTGCGATGCTCACGTTGTTGCCGCGCATGTCTATTTCGGGCGCACTGACCGTAATGGACATTGTACAATAGGCGGTCTTGCCGGCAACATCGGTTGCTGTATAAGTCACAGTCACTACCTCTCCGTTGACCACAGGACCATAGGCACCGGCAGCCACCGTTTGGGCTTCCGTAATCACGCCCGGACAGTTATCCGTCGGAGTCAGGGCGGCCACATAATCCGGGATAGTGATTTGGCAGGTATTGGCATTGACGGAGATGGTCTGATTGGCAGAAGGACAGGCCAGAGTCGGTGCCTGATTGTCAATGACTGTTATATCAAAAGTGCAGGAAACAGCCGGATTGCCGGCAGCATCCACGCCGGTCAGTGTCACAGCAGTAGTGCCTTTGTTGAAGGTCAGAACACTGCTGCCCGTGCCGTCGGCAATGCCCGTTACGGCGGCGATGGTGGTCGCACCGGAAGCCGAGTAGCCCCACGCAGCACCCGTGCAATTGTCCGCAATCGGGTCGGCAATGGTGTAGGTCTGAGTGCAAAGTCCACTCGCCGTGTTGAGGCTGACAGTACCGGGACAGGTCAATACCGGCAATTCATCATCGTTTACCGTCACGGAGAAGGCGCAGTTGGTCGCCACATTGCCGGAAGCATCAAGGGCCGTCAGGGTGAAGTTGGTGACACCTTTTTGCAGAGACAGGCTGCTGCTGTTGGTGCCATCGGCAATGCCCGTCACAGCAGCGATGGTGGTCGCGCCGGAAGCCGAGTAGCCCCAGGTAGCGGTGCAGTTGTCGCTCAGTGGGTCATTGATGGTAAATGAACCCGTGCAGTCGCCTGTGCCGTTGCTGGTAGTAGTCACAGTTTGGTTGGAACAGGTGAGGGTGGGGGCAATTTGGTCTTGCACCATCACATTAGCAATACAGGTAGCCGTGTTGTTGGCCCCGTCGGTGACGGTGAGGGTGACTTGTGTACCAAAACCTGTGTGAGTACCCAAGCCTGAAACAGTACCGTCAGCAAATAAATCCCATTCAGTCGTTAATGTAGTAAATGCGCTTGGCCCGGTACCGGGCGGATTTACCGTAACCCCTTGAATAACAGAGGATTTACGACGGAGTGTTTTGCTGGAGGTTGAATACCCTCCGGCTCCTGTCCATGCAGTACCGGGGTCATTTCCATACTTCCCGAATATATCAATATCCTGAGAAGAAGAAGTTTTGTACAAGACTATTGCGTCATCACCATTGAAGTTGATTGCACTCAATGAAATAGCACCCGCAATGTTCGCTGAACCACTATTCCTATAAACAATTACTGAGCCGGAAGCAAGGGTACCTGTGAGCGGCGATGTAGTTGTTGGAGAACTTGCGCCATTTGAATATAGCCTTAGTTCATAATTGCTCAAATTGATGCTTGAAGCAGTTGGGTTATATATTTCTAAATATTTATCTGCACCAGACTCTACATACTCCGAAATAATCAAATCCGTTCCAAAGGTCATCACCAGATTGCTGCAATTGACTGTAGCCGGAGAGACCGACAAAGACTGAATGGTACAGTTGTCGGTGCTGCCGTTGTTGATAGCAGCCGGGTCAATGGTGGCTGTTCCGTTGCTCCCCAGATTGACCATGACTGTAGTGGTCACACAGACAGCGGTCGGGTTTTGGTTGTCTGCAATGACCACTGAGAAACTACAGGAAGTGGCGTTATTTCCGGCGGCATCTGTTGCATTGAGGGTGACAGTCGTGGTGCCTCCGTTGAAAGTCAGGGAGCCACTGCTTTGTCCATCGTTGCGGGTGGTCATCGCTATAGTAGTGGCCCCGGTGGCTGCATAAGACCAGGTGGCCCCGGTACAGTTGTCCATCAATGGATCGGCAATGGTATAAGTGGCGGTGCAGTTAGCTCCGGCGCTCAGGTTCTGGGTGGGGGGGCAGGTCAGGGTCGGCAATTCATCGTCCGCTACCGTGACAGTGAAGGAACAGGTCACGGCATTATTACCGGCTTTATCTTTGCCTGTCAGGGTTATGGTGTTTACTCCTTTTGTCAGGGCCAGGGCCGGACTGTTGTTGCCGTCGGCAACGCCGGTCACGGCGGCGATGGTAGTGGCTCCGCTTACGGCATAGCCCCAAGTCAGGCCGGTCGCGCAGTTATCGGAAACTGGATCGGTAATAGTGTAGGCACCCGCACAATCACCAGCCACATCGGTGCTGGTGTTGATGGTGGCATTGGTCGGACAGGTAACCGTGGGAGGCGTGTTGTCTGTTACGGTCACGTTGGCGATGCAGGTGTTCATCAGGCCGTTTACGTCCGTGATGGTAAGAGTGACAGGGGTAGTCGTGGACAAGAACGTCTGCCCGGCATTGACAGCACCGGGACTGGCAGGTGCTGCTTCGGGTTGCCAGCTAAAGTTTGAGTACGTGGTACCGGTACCTGTCAGGCGAATGCTTCCGCCAGCTAAACTTCCGCTTTCCGATACCGGAAGGTTCGTGGAGGTCATGCCGGAAGCGAGGCCCCCTGTAGCGGTAAAGGTGCCTCCATAGCTCAACAGTTGGACTACCGTATTGGTGGCTGTATTGATTAAGGCAAAACCACTTCCCGCGCCGTTTTGAAGTCCATTGGTTGGGAAAGTTAAAGCAGATGTACCAAAGCCATTACTCTGGTTGGGTATGGTACCTGTGAGAGCATTAGTGCCATAAATGACACCACTGCTGTTATACCGCACAATAGAGTAGTCGGCCAGGTTGGTAGCTGCTATGCCCGCCAGTTCGATGAACTCATTTACATCGGTACTACTGTTGTCGTAGTGTGTTTCATTGACCCATACAGGCGGGTTGGGTACGGGTACGACCTGACTACAGTTGAACGCATTCGGGCTTACACTTATACTCTGTATCCCACAATTGTCGGTACTGTTGTTGTTGACATCGGCAGCCAGTAACGTGCCGTTGCCACTGCCATCCAGCACTACAACAGCGCTTTTACACAGGGCATTGGGCAGCTGGTTGTCTGCTACGACCACATTAAAAGAGCAGGAGGCTGCAGACAGAGGATTGGCATCATTTCCTGTCAGGGTAACAACCGTAGTTCCCACGTTAAAGGTCAGCGAGCCGCTGCCTGTACCGTCGGCAATGCCCGATGCCGCCAGCGTGGTGGTACCCATAGTGCTGTAGCTCCAGGTGCCGCCCGCACAATTTTCAGTCAGCGGGTCAGCAATGGTGTAAGCCGCCGTACACCCTCCCGCCCCTGTATTCAGGTTGACCGGCGATGTCGGGCAAGCGAGCGTAGGCGCTTCGTCGTCGGTAACCACAATGTCAAAGCTGCAAGTCGTTGCCACGTTGTTGGCTGCATCCTTACCTGTCAGGGCCACGGTAGTAGTGCCTTTATTGAAATTGATGGCCCCGCTGCCCATGCCGTCGGCGATGCCCGTCACAGCAGCAATAGTAGTCGCACCCGAGGCCGAGTAACCCCAAGTCAGCCCGGTTAGGCAGTTGTCCGAAACCGGGTCAGCAATGGTGTAACTACCCGTACAATCGCCCGTGCCGTTGCTGCTGGTGTTGATGGCCGGATTGCCCGGGCAGATCAGCGTCGGATTGTTGTTGTCCGTCACCGTAATGGTGAAAGTGCAAACAGCGGGCGTATTGCCTGCTGCAATGTCGTCATACGTGTGCGTCACCGTGTATGGACTGCCCGATGCTGGTAGCGAAGCACCCGATGCAGGGCCGCTGGTGCTGGTAGCAGCGAGGCCCATGCCGTCGCAGTTGTCGTTGAAAGTGGGAGCAGCATAAGTAACAGTCACGTTGCAATCTGTACCGCCGTCATCATTGGTGTTTACCATGATATTGGAGGGGCAAGTGGCTACCGCTGGGTTGGTAATGTCCTGAACGGTCACGGTTTGGTTAGTGCCGACAATGCTGCCCGCACATCCATTGGCATCGAGGATGCTGGTGATGCTGTACGTGGTCGTGGCAGCCGGACTGACGGATATGTTGGAGCCGGTAGTGTAAGAATTTACCGTGGTACTGGTCACGCCATCCGAATAAGTCAGCGAATATGGGCTGGTGCCATCTGTGATCGTGGCCGTCAGATTGGTGGAAGTACCGGGGCAGATGGTGCCGGCTCCGTTCAGTTGTGCTGTGAAGGGGCTGCAACCGGAGCAGATTTGCAGGCTGTTGAAGAAGGCATCGTCCTGCCCTCCATTCATGTTGTCGCTGTTGGCGTTGTAGTTGAACAGCCGCACCTGTGCAGCTGCGCCACTCGTAGAAAAAGTGCGGTTGGTAAAGGTCTGAGAGGGGGTGCCAGAGCCAAACGAATTGATGACCAAATTGTACGTGGTCGCAGAGATGATGGTGAACGTGAGCATCAGGCCATCATCCGTAAAGGGAATGGAGGTCACCGTTTCGCCTGCGGCATCGCTCAGGATGTAATGACTGCCCCCGCCCCGGAAGAAAAATTCTGTCAGATTGGTCCCACCGCTGGTGCGCAGGCCCATGCCCACAGCCGGTAGGGGATTACCTGTATTGCCGATATAGCCATTGTCCATTTTGACAGAAAAGGTACTGCCCGGTTGTAAGGGCGCAACAAAAGGACGTACGGCACTGGCCGTCTGGAAATTATTGGCATACAGTCCCCAGGACTCGCCACCCGTGTTGATGGAACCGCCATTGCCATCGCCGTTGCCGGCAGCATTGCCAATAAAGTGGCCATTTTGGCTGCTATTGCCGCTATTGGTATTAGTCAGGGTCCAGGCACCAAAACCCGTGCCGTCATTGTCGCCGCTATCCCAAAATGTTGGAGAGTCATAAGCAGTAGCACTCGCAACGCTCGTCTGACACGGGCAATTGTTTACCGTAATCACCACATTACCAACGCTTGGTGTGCAGGGCGCATTGCTGATCGTCCAAGCCAGGGTGTAAGTGCCGCCCCCGCTTGCCGGTGTGAACACGGCTGTTGGGCTTGCCGTGTTGCTGAACTGGCTGGAAGACGTGGAAGGGCCGCTTACAACCGACCAGGCCCCCGTGCCAAAAGCAGGGGTGTTAGCCGAGAGACCGACCACGCCACCGCTGCAAATTGTTTGAGCAGAACCGGCATTGGCTGTTGTCGGTGAATTAACCACTGTGAGGGTCGTTGTTGCGGTATTGGTGCAATTGTTGGCATCCGTTACCGTATAAGAGATAATGGCGGTGCCGCCCCCCACTGCACTTACCAAGCCGCTGCCGGAAACATTTGCCACCAAAGTATTGGAACTTGACCAGGTGCCGTTTGTGATCGGGCTGTTGCTCATCAACTGGCTGCTTCCATTATCGCAAATGGCTGTGGTGCCGCTGATGGTGCCCGCATTGGGGAGGGCGTTGACAGTCACCGTATAAGTAACAGGAGTACCTGTACAACCATTCGCTTTCGGCGTGATGCTAATCGTGGCTGATCCGGCAACAGCCGTAAACGCAGGCACCTGAGTAACGTTTGTCTGATCGGCCAGACCAATAGCAGCACCGCCACTTATATCAAATACCACCCCGACAGGTGTGCCGCTGAGTGGAATGGCCGTCGTAGATTGACCCGCACAGTACATCTGATTGGAGGGGGCGGTAGCAGTTGGCGTTGGATTGGTGGAACCTACAGTGGCTGTTGCAGAGGCAGAGCAGCCAAAAGCCGGGGTGACAGTAACAGAATAGGTGCCGGGTACCAGGCTGCTGATGTCTTCCGTCGTAGCACTATTGCTCCAATTATAGGTAAGACCGTTCAGGGTAACGGGATTCGGTGCTGCTGCACCAAAATTAACAGCACCGCTACCATAGTTACCGTCACCGCTATTGGCTCTGGTTAAAAACTGATTGCTTAAAAAGCCCCCATCAGAGATGTACATGGCCATCATTTGAATGGCTCCACCTGTATATCCCAAAGCAGCCTTTGATATGATCGCTTCAAAACCACGGGTCAGGTCAGAGTTAAGGGGATTGCCTTCCAGATTGGGCGATGAATTATCGCCCAAAAAAGTATTAGAACCGCCACCGCCGCCCGCAGTACCTGCAAGGGTGAACAGATCAAAGAAGTAATTGCCTGATCCATTTGTTCCGATGACTAAGCAATAATCAGGCAAAAATCCGGCATCGAAGGTGGTAAGGGAATTGAATTGGTCAATGCCTTCCGGTGCACCCGTGCGGCCAAAATTGCCGTCACTGTACCCCCCGGTTTTTGTATCTAAAAATAACAAAATCCGGTTACCACTTTGCACATTGCCAGCCAGACCAAAGAACAGATTGTCCGTGCCGATGATGGAATACAAGGCATTGATCTCGTGTCCTGTTCCGAATCCGGGCGCTGGCCCTCCGGTGCTGGTGGCTAAGGCAGTCCCCCAGGCAGCTTCGTTCATAATGCCATCAATGGTCAAAGTGGGTGCTACAGTGAGATTGACCGCCCCATCCGCGCCATTGGCACAGGTGGCATTGGTCACGGTAGTAGTGGCAGTGAGGGTGGAGGGGTTTACTGTGACCGCTACATTATAGGTAGTACTCACGCATCCTGTTGTGCTGTTTTTTACCGTCAACGTAGCATTATAGGTGGTTGCTGCTGCCGCCCCGGGTACAGTCAGCACAATGGGCGAAGCCGGCAGCGTCGCATTGGTCACATCCACAAAACCTGCTGTGTTGGCAGTGGCATCATAGTCAATGCTGTATTGGTTGGGACTATTGGTGGTGGCAGAATAACTGAGGTTGGCGCTTGTGGTGCCTTGGCAGACGGAGGGGTTGGTGCCGAGGGTGATGGTGGGGTTTAAGCAGCCCTCTATTACGACATCATCAATAACCCATCTCTCATTAGTATCATTGTTGAGCATTGATACCCTAAGCCTTACTTGAGGAGTTCCATTTGGAATATTGATGGTCACAAGGGATATCCCTCCTGCTCCACTTGAAGAAGTGACAGCAGTAGGTGTATTATTGCCATCGTATGTGACAGAAGTATTACCAGTAGCCGTAAAATCCCATCTTTGATTTGATGTACTACCTGCTATAGTTAGCTCATTGGAATAAGTTATACCTCCATCAACACTTACTGAAACAGTTACTATATCTGCACCATCAATGCCATTGGTGCTATTAACAGACATTCCAGATAATCTAAATGTAATTTTAGTGTTGGAATAACCACTTAGAGATTGGTTAGCGAAAATCAGAGTGGAGGTTGTATTTATGGCCTGCCAGCCTCTGCTTCCGCTTACAAAAAGATTGGCATTAGCGGGAAGTCCCCCTGAGCCATTTGTTCCGGTTGAATTACCTCCGTTTGTATTGGTAAAAGTCAGTGTCGGCGTAGCAGGAGTCGCTTCAAAATCCTGTTGTGCAATGACAACCTGCCCGGAAAGTTTTATCGTGTCCAGTAAAAGCAGAGAAAGCACAGCAGCAAACCCGGTCAGGTAAGCAAAATTATGTGCCTTTTTTATTTTGAAGAGCCAACCTCTTCCGCTAACAATCGAAATATGTATATTTCTTTTCATAAGAACAAAAAGTTAAAAAATGCAGAGAAGGGTGAAGTAGAGTGCTTCACGGCAAGGGGAAAGGCAGGAAAGGAGAAAAGGGTCGTTGTGGGGACAACGAGGAGAGACACTTTTCAATAGAAGGATTAACAAAAGGCATCCGAATGTGAAAGGCGGGGCCATTTATGTAAAAAACACCCGCAAATGTAGAGCGGTTTTGCAATAATTTTCGGAAAAAAACATTTTTTACAAAAATTTAATGCTTTTTTATCTGCCTGTGCGGCACCTCTTATGTTTTCCAACAAACTGATTGCCTTGTTCATCCTGCCTGCCCTGTTGTTTTTGTATCTGGCGTGGAAAGTGGACGAGAGATATGCCCCCTGGCTGATTCCCTTTTTATTGGCTGCCACCGTGGTCTATATCTTCAAAAATGAAATAGACTGGTGGTGGCACACTAAGCGGCCACCCGTCATGGCAGCTCCCCTGCAGGCATTTTTAGAGCGTTTTCACCCCTTCTATCAGGCATTGGACACGGCAGAGCGCACCACCTTTCGCACCCGCGTGGAGATGTTCAAAATGGGCACCGACTGGATGCCTGTGGGCTGGCCGGAAGATGAATTGCCCGACGATATAAAAACGGCCATAGCCGCAGCGGCCGTCACCGTGACGTTTCGGGAGGAGGTGTTTTTATTCAATCAGTTTGAAAAAGTAATTGTGTATCCGCGTCCTTTCCCCACCGAACAGTACCCGCACGCACATGCTTCGGAATTGTATGCGCCCGACGGGTGTCTGTTGTTTTCAGCGGAACAGGTGATGTGGGCATTCACCCAACCACAGCGTTGGTACAATGTAGCCGTCCACGAGTATGCCAAAGCCTTCGTGCTGGCCCGCCCGGAAGCTCCCTGGCCGACCGCTACCGGGGAAAACCTTTGGGAGAAATTGTCCCAGATGAGCGGTATGGACCAGAAGCGTATCGAAGCAGTGTTGGGCATGCCGATACAAGAACTGCTCCCGGTGCTGATTCACCATTATTTTTTGTTCCCCGGCACCTTTAGTACTCAATTGGTGCAAGAAAAAAGACAATTAGACAGAATTTTTGGGTCTTTGGCAACAAAATAAAAGGGACATAAGTTTTACAAAACATGAAACTGGAAGACGAAATAAAAAGTTCAAAACAGCTGGCACCCCGCCAACGCGCTATACTCAATATTCTCTTTACGGCCAGTTGGCTGGACTGTATTATATCTCGTTACCTGCGGCCCTACGGCCTGACTAATCCGCAATACAATATCCTCCGCATACTGAACGGCAGCGCACCCAAAGGGCTTTCCATTTTCGACATCAAAGAACGAATGCTCGATCGCAGCAGCAATGTCAGTCGCCTGGTAGCCAAATTGGAAGACCAGGGACTGGCGGAACGGATCAACTGGAAGGAAGACCGCCGCGTGGTCATCGTGACCATCAGCGAAAAAGGCAAACGATTGGTCAAAGAGATCAATATGGATACCTTTAATGCCGGCCCCGAACAAGTGGGCGGTGAACTGGCAGAACCGGAAATGCAGCACCTTGGCAACCTCTTAGACAAGTTCCGCCTGCCCGACCGATGATGATATTGCACCTGTCCATTGTCTGGTGGCCCGATCCGCCACCTGCCTCTGTCGGATGGTTAGCAGGTGTGGCGTGGGTGTGTTTTTTCTATCGCCTGTTGCTCCTGCTACACCCCGGCACCCACCGTGCTTCCCGGTGGTGGTTCACTGGTATTTTAGCGCTTGGTGCCCCCGTCCTGCTGCACAGTGTCCTGCATCGCCCAATGGCCGTAGTGGAATGGGCCGTATTGACGGCCACTCTTTATTACGGATTGCGGGCGCGCGAGTGGATGCGCCCGACAGCCATTTTGGGCTTTGTGTCGAGCGGTGTCCTCGCTCTTTCTCTCAATCGGTGGCTGTTGGTAGTGTTGGTACCTTTCGCAATAGGGCTGTTGACTGCGTGGTGGCAACGACATCGGCCCCTGCCCGCTGTGCGGTTGCTGGCTGCGCTGTTAGTGGCTTGGGGCGGCCTTGCGCTCGGACAGGAATTGACATTGCAATACCGCGAAATGCAGTACGCCTCTGCCTGGGGCCTTGTGTTATCCTTTCCCTTATACGTTCCGGATACGCCCGTCCGCTGGCTACAGGCATTTTTTTATCCCCTGCTCCATCCGGGCTTTTGCCTGCTGCTGCCGGGACTGCTGTTGCTGTTCAAAAAAACTGATCTGTACTCCCCTTCCCGGCAAACCCTCTTAGTTTGCGGCCTTTGCTGGTGCGCAGCCCTCGCCGGTCGTCCGCAAATGGGCCTTTCCGACCTTTGGCCGGCGTATATGCTGCTCCTGCTGCTCCTCTTCCCGGCTTGGGATCGCTTTTTCGCTTATGGGTCTTATTTTTTTAAAAAACTGACCATTGGGCTGCTGACTTTGGGCATTTTGTGTCAAATATTGGGCGCGTTTTTTATGTAAAAAACCAATAAGTGGCACTTTAAAACCGGAAAGCAGGATCGAAATGCGATGGGCTTTAAAAATCCAATTCCCTGCTCCACCCTTCTACCCTGCCCCACTCGGCCCCGTCTATACGGATACCGGCTGTAGTCACTTTCCCCAGCCGCTCGAACGGCTGTCCTGCCTGCCGCAACGCCGACTCAAAAGCATCGGCGGCCCCGGGGTCAACGCTGGCCACTACCCTACTCTGGGATTCGCCAAAAAGCCAGGCATCTTTGCGCACAAGGGGGGAAGAGACCACTTCGAAGCCGAGACCACGCGGTGCAGCGCTTTCCAAAAGGGCATTGAACAGTCCCCCGTCGCTGACATCGTGCAGGGAACGCACGGGCTGATCGCGCAGGAGCATGCGCAGTACCTGTTGCAGTCGGTACTCTTCCTCCAGATCGAAATGGGGGCAGGGGCTGTACTCCACACCTTCCACAAAGCGCAGGTATTCACTGCTGCCCAAATCGTTGCGGCTTTGCCCCAGCAAATATATCACATCGCCTGCGGCCTTGAAGTCGAGGGTCATCATGGTGTCATAATCGTCCAAAATGCCCAGCATCCCGATGGTGGGTGTGGGATAAACGGGTATGACTGCTCCTTCGTGGGTGTATTGGTTGTAAAAACTGACGTTGCCGCCCGTTACGGGGGTATCGAAGCGGCGGCAGGCATCGCCCATGCCGCGAATGGCCTCTGCAAACTGGTAATAGACTTCCGGGTTGTAGGGGTTGCCAAAATTCAGGCAGTTGGTGATGGCCACCGGCTCGCCACCGGCGCAGACGATGTTGCGCGCGGCTTCCGCGACGGCGATCATGGCCCCTTTGTGCGGATCGGCATAGACGTAGGCCGCATTGCAGTCGGTCGTCAGGGCCAACGCCTTGCGGGTGCCTTTTATATAGACCACAGCGGCATCAGCGGGGCGATTGGTGGTCATGGTGCCGGTGCGCACCATTGAGTCGTATTGTTCCGTGATCCGGCTTTTGGAAGCCATGTTGGGCGAGTCCCACAGGCGGCGGACGGCAGCCAGACAGTCGGTCGGCTCGGGCAGGTCTTCTATGCGAAACTGCGCAATTTTGTCTAAGTAGTCAGGCCGTTTTTGCGCCCGCACATACACCGGTGCGCCGCCGCCGAGTACGAGGCTTTCCGCAGGCACGTCTGCTACCAACGCGCCGTGCCAATAGTATTCCAAGCGGCCCGTATCGGTGGTAGTACCGATGGTCTCGCAGGGCAGGTCCCATTTGTCAAAAACCGCTTTCAGCACCTGTTCTTTGCCCGGTGCGCACACGATGAGCATCCGTTCCTGACTTTCGGAAAGTAAAATTTCCCACGCCTTCATATTGGTCTGGCGTTGGGGCACTTTGTCCAAATCAATGCGCATTCCCACGCCTGCTTTGGCACTCATTTCGGAGGTGGAGCAGGTAATGCCCGCCGCGCCCATGTCCTGCATGCCCACAATGGCCCCTGTCTGAATGGCCTCCAAAGAGGCTTCGAGCAGCAGTTTTTCCTGAAAGGGATCGCCTACCTGCACGGCCGGCAAATCCTCGTGGCTGTCGGCGCTCAGGTCGGCACTGGCAAACGTGGCCCCGTGGATGCCGTCTTTTCCGGTGGCCGAGCCGACAATCAGTACCGCGTTGCCGGGGCCTCCGGCCGTGGCACTCACGGTTTCGCCGACTTTTACGATGCCTGCCGACATGGCATTCACCAGAATGTCGTGGTGATAGCAGGGCATGAAGGAAACTTCGCCGCCCACTGTTGGCACGCCGAAACAGTTGCCGTAGTCGCCGATGCCCTTCACTACGCCTGCAATCAGCCGCTTCATGCGCGGATTGTCGGGCAGCCCGAAGCGCAGGCTGTTGAGGGCAGCGACGGGGCGGGCACCCATGGTGAAAATATCGCGGTGAATGCCTCCTACGCCCGTGGCGGCCCCCTGATAGGGTTCTATGGCCGAGGGGTGGTTGTGGCTTTCTATCTTGAATACGCAGCCCAAGCCGTCGCCGATGTCCACCAACCCGGCGTTTTCCTCACCGGCCCCCACCAACAGGCGTTTGCCGGTGCGCGGCAGGGTTTTGAGTTGCAGAATGGAATTTTTATAGGAACAGTGTTCGCTCCACATCACGGAATAAACACTCAATTCGGTGAAATTGGGCATGCGCCCCAGTATTTCCTGAATTTTCATGTATTCTGCTTCGGTCAGTCCGAGGCTTTTGGCCGTTTCGAGGTTTGTATTTTCCACAAAAGGTTAGAAGTTGAAAACTAAAAATTGAGAAGTTGCCTGTGTGTATCGGGCGCAAAGATAAGGGAATGTAGCTGTGCTGTCAGGTATTGGCGCAAAAAAAGGGGGAAGCAGCATAAAAAAATGTTTCATCAATAAAATATATTATATGTTAAATTTTAAAAAAATTTGAATAGTGTTCAGCAGGTGGATTATCTTTACTGTCGAAAAACTTTTTTACAGTTCAAAGTTATGTAAACGGTGCTGGCCATTTTCATCAGGCAGATTATTCGTCAGACAGTGGAAATGAGATTGAATGTGCCTGTAGCGCCGCTAAATATTCCTTATGTACACATTTTCTATTCGCTTTATGGTGCGTTTATTTTGTTTGATCGTAGGTGTATGGTCTCTTTTCGCCCTCAATCTACTGAAATATATACAAACGTACAATCCGGCTCCGGATAGCATGGAGGCTGGTATTCCTTTGAACAAAGGAAAACTTCCAGAGAAATTTTTTTTTGATGCCCTGATTACCTATAAGCCTACAGGGGCCACTGCTGCCACTTCCTGCATTCCCACTGTTACTTCTTCTATTTCGGCGGCGCAATCAGGCAGCCACGTGTGCGTCAATGCCATTGCCGTGCGTTACCAGATGTACAATGGGGCCTCCATGAATAACAATGTTACTCTGCAAGCAGGCCCCCCGAATAACATTGGAGCCTGCATCAACAAAATCATCTTTGGTGGCAGTTACTCCGAATGCAGCCGCTGTGCTGCGGGTAGTTACAAACTTACCCCCACCAGTAATGAAGACCCGTTGAGGGGAGTTACCACGCTGGATCTGGCAATGATTTCCAAACATATTTTAAACTTAGAGCCGCTGGATTCGCCTTACAAATTAGTGGCAGCCGATGCCAACAAAAGTGGTACCATCACCACTCTGGATATTGTGGCCCTGCGGAGGATAATTTTAGGAATAGACAGTGTTAATAATAATAATAATTCTTTTCGCTTTATAGACAGCGCTTTTGTTTTTTCTAACCCGGCTAATTCTTTTGTCGCTCCTTTTCCGGAAGACATCCCCTTTTCTTTACCGCCCGGTGTGCAAGCCGCCTTTAAGGTCATAAAGGTGGGTGATGTGAATGCCACTTATATGCGTCCTTCCGGCGTTCAAAAAGCGGGCTTTCACCCACCATCCGCTTTGCCCGGCCAGCAGGTGGAAATACCGGTTTTTGCCCTGAACAAGGCGCATGCAATAGCCTGGCAAATGGACATGCTATACGATACCACAGCTATGTCTTTGACCAGCATCCGCTGGCCCGCTTCCGGCAGCAGGTATGAGCAGGCCGGGTGGCATGAAAAAAACAAGGGGTCGGTACGCCTGCTCTGGTACGACGGAAGCGGAGTAAACAAAGCATTGGAAAGCGGCACACCCTTGTTCTATGCGCGTTTTCGGGCCAAAGCGGCGCTGCAACAGGAGCAATCAAGTGCTTTTCCCCTGATTACCTTAGGACAGTCCATTCCCTCTGAAGTGTATCTGGCAGACAATACGGTGCAGCAATGGGGCATGGAAGCGTCGCAACAGGTCGTAATGCGTGAAAGTCCGTTGATAACGGCGGCAGAATCTCCTGTGCGCCAACACCTGAGTGTCTATCCGAACCCTGCCGGACGGCATTTTCGCATAGATATATGGGTAGCAGCGGCACAGGCAGAGGCATCGCTGCTGATAACCGATATGACAGGGCGCACTGTCTTGCAAAAGCATCTCGACCTTCCGGTCGGCACCACTACCCTGCGTTCTGTGGACCTGCCCCAGACACTGCCACCCGGTACCTATACCCTTACCCTTGAGTCGGTCGCAGGCAGGGATACCAAACGGTTGGTGGTTTTAAAGCCTTGATGTCTGATGTTTGATGTCAGATGTACAATAATTAACAATTAAAAATTAACAATTAAAAATGTATAATATATTCATTTTCATTCTGTTGTTTTGCATAGGGTGGAGCAATCGGGTGACAGGGCAATCGCGCTATTATGTGAACCACGCCGCTACAGGGATACAAAGCGGACGCAGCTGGCAGACCGCATTTACCAGCCTGCACGATGCGCTGGCCCTGGCCCTGTCAGGTGATACCATCTGGGTGGCACAGGGGACGTATAAACCTACGGAAACAGGCGACCGCAGTGCACATTTTCGGATGCCTTCGGGAGTAGTACTCTATGGCGGCTTTTCAGCGCTGGAAACCGAGGCCGGGCAGCGCGATCCCGCAGCTTATCCCGTTATTTTGAGCGGAGATATCGGCATGCCGGGCGATTCCTCTGACAATTCTTACAACATCCTTTATGCTTTTCAGGCAGACAACAACACGGTGATAGACGGTTTCATTTTGGAGTGGGCCAACGCTAACGAGCCGGGCAAAACCGCCCTTGAACGGGGAGCCAGCGGCGGTGCCCTGTTTTTGGAAGGGGCCGGGGGACGGAATGAGGCTGTGGTGCGCCGCTGCCTTTTTCGAAACAACACCGCCCGATTGCTGGGTGGAGGCGTGTTTATAAACGGGGATCAGGGAGGCAGCGTGGCCCCCTTATTAGAAGATTGCGTATTCCGCAAAAACCGCGCTACAGGCGGCGGTGCCGTATGCCGCAATGGCGGCAGCACCCGCGATCGGCCAGCCGACTTTTTGAGGTGTCGCTTTGAGTACAACCATGCTACTTATTGCGGGGGTCTGTTGTTGCGCGATTCGGAGGGAAGTACTGATACCACCGACGTGCGGGACTGTATTTTTGAAAGAAATTCCGCCAGTGTCATTGCCTCCTCTCTTTACTTTGAAAACGCCCGAATTCAAAATGCTTCTGCTGTACACTTGTATGGCAGCACATTTAAAGGACACCGGGGTAATGTCAGCAGAATTATCACCCTCGGCAACTTATTTGGAGAGGCGGGCAACCTGCTTTTCAGGATGGATGACTGCGTTGTCCGGGACAATTCTCCGGTAAGTCTGCTCAATAACGTAGGCGGTTATCAAAGGAGCGTACTCTACAAAACGATTTTTACAGATAATGCGACACAGGTAAACATAGAATTTGGGGACATTGAACCAAGTCCGGGGGACAGCAGTTGGCTGGTAGTGGACAGTTGCGTTTTTGTAAGAAATACCCGATTCGACCTGTCAAACTCTTTTCAAACATCGCTCATGCGAAAAAGTACTTTTGTCCAAAATACATTATTGCGTATCGCTTTCGAAGGGAAGCGTTGGAATAATAATCTGTTTTGGGGAAACACTATCAGCGATTGTATCTTACGCGTAGCTGAGGGCGAAACACTTCCGTTCTTGTTAACAAATTGTACTTTTGCTAATAATCATTATCCATACACGCAGCTCCAGTCGGGAGTACACCCGGTACAGGTACAGAATAGCATTATAGACGGGGATACTTACATTGTGCTAAAAGGAAACTATAATAAAATCTGCTATGACCACTGCCTGATTATTGACACGCTGAATGTTGCTGTGCGCCACTGCGGCCCTTCCTCCGTCAACCTCCTCAATACCGACCCTGTGCTGGCCGATACTGCTGCCGGAGATTATCGCCTGCACCCCTGCTCGCCGGCTGTAGATGCCGGCAACAACCTGTACGTGCAGGAGGCGGGTATCTGCACAGACAAAGAAGGAGCACTGCGCATTCAAAACGGACGGGTGGATATCGGGGCTTACGAAAGCAGTGACAGGCTGATCACCGATGCGCCGCGCATACGTGCGGCCTGTACAGGTATGGCCAACGGCGCTTTCCATTGGAAAGCCACCCAGGGTTGTCCTCCCTATCGGCTTGTCTGGACTACCGGCACCCGATCCGATACCACCCGGAGTCGGCTGCCCGCAGGTACCTATCGCGTTTCCCTTACCGATGCCAAAGGTCGCCAGGCAGTCTCTTCCATTACGATCCCTACCTCCGATCCGAAGATTTATTTTAGCGGCGATTCGGTTGTATGTCCGAGGGCTTCCGATGCGCAGATCACCGCAGGTGTTGCAGGCACCGATGCCCTGCCTGTTACGTGGAGGTGGTCGAACGGCGCATCAGGCCCCCGGCGCGACAGCCTCACCACAGGCATTTATGAGGTGACCGCCACCGATACTTTAGGTTGCCGCGACACCGCCCTGCTTTTGGTCACACAAGCGCTGCCCCCCGAATTAGACAGCATTGTGGTGGCCGCCGTTCTTCCTGATGCCCAAAATGGGAGCGTCAGTGCCGAGGCAAGCGGCCCCTATGCACCTTATAGTTATGTCTGGAATACGGGCAGCACCGACGCACGAATTACGCAGATTTCTCCGGGTCTCTATACAGTTACCATACAGGATGCAGAAGGCTGCACCTACGACTTTTCATGGCGGGTGGATGCAGTGGTGTCCACGCACAGCCCTGAGCATGAACAAGGCGGAGCGTACATATTTCCGAACCCGGCTATCACTACCATTACAATTTTCTTTGAGGCAACCGACCAGTGGCAGCTTTTTGATGTTGCAGGCCGTGTGGTCAGGGATTCGCAAAAAATGTCGGGAGCTTATGCTACACAGGTTTATTTGTCCGATCTTCCTGCGGGAATCTATGGATACAGGTTTATGCAGGCAGGAAAAGTCGGGAAAAGCGGAAAGTTGTGCATCCTGAAGAAATGAGCGCAGCACCACCACCCGTAAAACGCAATATGGGCCTGACTTGCGGCCAGGCCCATATTGAATTTTAAAGAATTTAAAAATCCTGTGTAAATACCAAACGAAAAAGTTAATCCTTGCGCACTGCTACCCCGTCTATGCGAATCATATCGCGGATGATTTGCAGGGTTTCATACAGCTGCACATCCTTCCTGCGGTCTTTGAGCCAGTTGTCATTGCGGGCAATGCGGGAAGTGTCGCTTTGTATTTGCGGCATATCCACAGCCAGATTGGCCACCTGGAAGGCTTCGATGGGCTTGAACATGTTTTCGTATTGATCGCTCTCCTGTTGTTGCTCCTTGTGCCACTGGGCGTATTTGTCAGCCTGCAAGGAGTACTCGGTATCTTCACGCTGGCGTTTGAGGCGTTTGGCATTTTCGGTCACTTTTTGCATGACCGGATCGGCTCCCACGCGGGCGGCACTGGCTGCGCGGAGTTTGCCAATGTCGCTGATGCGATATACGTTTTGGCGGTGTTCCACGGGGTCAATGGTGGTGGAAGCCAGGGGATGCTCGGTTTCGCGCTCGCCCAATTCGATCTCATTGTAAAAATCGGGCAACACAATGTCGGGCGTAACCCCGTCCAGCTGGGTGGTTTTGCCATCCACGCGATAAAACTTTTGAATGGTCAGCTTGATGTTGCCCAACGGCTTGACCGATTCGTCGGATACGGCGTTGTCTAACTCAAAAAAGCGCTGTACCGTCCCCTTGCCATAGGTATGGGTGGAACCCACAATGATGGCGCGGCCATAATCCTGCATGGCCGCTGCCAGAATTTCGGAAGCAGATGCACTGAAGCCATTGACCATCACGACCAGAGGACCACCCCATTGTACTTTGCGGTCGTAGTCGTTCATCACTTCGGGAGCGCGACCCCGGCTTTTCACCTGTACCATCGGCCCTTCTTCCACAAAAAGCCCCGACATTTGTACCACATCGCGGAGGGAGCCCCCGCCATTGCCACGCAGGTCGAGAATGATGCCTTTGGCCTCCTCTTTTTTAAGTTTTTCTATTTCTTTGGCCACATCTACCGCGCAGGAAGTCTGACCCTGCGGCGTAAAATCTGCATAAAACTTGGGCAGGTAAATATAGCCGATTTTTTCAGTGCCGTTTTCGCCGCCGAGCAGGAGCGATTTGGCAAAACCCTCCTCCATCAGCACCACGTCGCGCACGATTTTGATGATCTTATCGGAGCCGTCGGGCTTTTGTACATAGAGGGTGGCCACTGTGCCTTTGGGGCCGCGCACCTTCGACACCACGTCGTTGATGTCCCAACCCATAATGTCCAAAGGTTCGTCCTCGCCCTGCCCTACTTTCAAAATCACGTCTTTGGGCTGGAGGGTGCCTTCTTTCCAGGCGGGTCCACCGGGTACAATGTCGCTGACCGTGGTTTTTTCGCCATCGCTTTGGAGGCGGGCACCAATGCCTTCGAGTTTGCCCGACATCTGAATGTCAAAGTCCTGCTTATCCTGGGGAGAAAAATAATTGGAGTGCGGGTCGAACACCTCCGTAAAAGCGTTCAGATAGACCTCAATGCGGCGATTGCGATCCATTTTCTGAAGGCGCTTGAAATACTTGTCGTAGGTGTCGAGGACCTTGGCACGCATGTCCTTTTCCAATTGGGCAAAAGATTTTTTCTCGCCTTTGTAGTCGGGCTTTGCCTGCTTTTCCTGTTCATCGGTGATGCGCGACAGGACATCGTATTTCATCCACGCATTCCAGCGCTCGCGCAATTCGTTGTCATTTTTGACCCATTTCAATTTTTTGCCGTCGGTCTGAATGGACTCATTTTTGGAAAAATCCATCGGATTGGCCAGAATTTCCCGGTACCAGCCTTGTGTTTTGGTATAGGATTGATCCAAAAGCTGCAAAGAAAGGTTGAAAAAATCGAATTTTCCTTCCTGCGCCTGATCGTCCAATTGCTTCTCGTAGGCCTGCAACTGCTCCATGTCGGCTTTGGTCAGAAACCGCTTGCCGTTGTCTATTTCATCCACATAAAACGCATAGACCTCCTTAGAGTAGGAGTCATCTATGGCTTTTGGCTGAAAGTGGTGCCGCGTCAAACCCTGCAACAAGGCTTTCATCATGGCTGCTTCCCGATCGGGCGGTGTTTTGGGTTGTGTCCCCGCGAACCACCAGGCCATACCGAGGAGACCTACAAAAGAAAAAATCAGCAGGGATGGCTTCCATTTCATGTCTGATAAGATTTGATCTAAGTTAAAAGCGCCGGAACGGCGGGAGTAGTACAACATTTTCGGGAAACAGGTTTAAATGACCGGGGCCATTATTGGGTTAAACGTGTAAATCTGTCGGGATGTTCATCCTTTAAACGCAAAAAGCGCAAAAAGCAACATCTTGCAGCATAACGCCCGCTGTTTTGAACTTGGTGCGCCGGGGCCTTCGTTTTTCTACTAATGGAGGGGTTTTATCGTTCAATGGAATTTGTGGGACGCACTACACTCTTTTAGAACAGACTAAATTGCTTACCCGAAATTTGATGTTTTTCGCAAAGGTTAAATCTTTCGACAATATGAAACGGTATAGGTAAATTTCTCAAACTGTTAGGTTCTACCTTAATGGCCTCAGTTCCATAACTTTTTCCTATGCTCTGCAAATTTTTTAAAGTATCAGGGTGATTTAAGGCTTTCCATAAATTAATGATACTTTCTTTATCTTTTGAATTGGGATAAACACATAAAAAAGCGGTTAAAGGTACGACATCGGCTTCATTCAAAATAAACCGAATCTCCCGACGACCTAAATAAGCAAATAATAAAGGGGGAATTTCCCTTTTTTCCATTTTATACCACGGCCGCCTTTGCTGTATCAAGGGCCGATCAGGTAATTCTATACGCTGCCCTTTTTCAAGATATTCTAATAAATCAGGGTCGTTTAACTCCTTCTCTGTAGAGATTGATAACAAATAAGTGGGTCTTGCTTTTTGTTCTAACTCTTCTAAGTCATTATCTGTTATGATGTCTTTATTAATATCTTTTGTTCTTCCAATGGCTCTTTTAAAGTATTGACTATCAAGATTCAGCTCATTTATTTGTTTTTTCGTTAAAAAAAAGAATTCATTAGCTCCTGTAGCAATGCCCCTCAGTATTTGGGCAAAATCAGAGAGTGTATAAATTGATTTTTCACCGACTTGTTGAGGTCTTGAAAATCCCGTCTCTACCGCTTCCGTTACGTCTCTAAGCTGAACTTCTATATTTGGAGTGTTGTTTATCATGAAATCGTGCTCAACAAAATGAGCAAAATCCTGAATATATGCTTTTTTGATTTTGCACCAGACTAATTTTTCGGTCTGAATATTTTTTCTGATAAAAAACACAAGCGCATTGGTATCAACATTAGGGAAAGGCGTTGCCTGACTATCAAATGTAGCCACACAATCTACACAATACTTTGAAGTTATCCATTGCCAAAGTTGTTTAGCGGATTTTCCTTCGCAAGTATCGGCAGGCATAATAAACGCTAATCTTCCATTATTCTCTAATAATTCTAAGGCTTGAATAAGGAAATAGATATGTAATCCTGCTCGACCGTCAATTACAAAACCTGTTTTCAGGAAACTTAACTGCTTTAAATAACGCTTTGTTTCTGCGTCAATTCTGTGGTGTCTTATATAAGGAGGATTGGCAACAATGGCTTTGAATTTTCTATTTGGTGTATTTTTTATAAAATCTCTGACCTCTAAAACACAACCATTGTTGCTATAGGTTTTTGATGCCAAAACAGTTGGGTCTATATCTGTTCCATAAAATTTTATTGTTGGTGCTACGGTTTTTAAGGCTTCGTAAAATGCGCCCTCGCCACTCGCAGGGTCAAAAACTAAATCTGTTTCTTTGGAGACATAAGTCACCATAGCATTGGCTACCCAAGAAGGAGTCCAAAATTGTCCTTTTGTTCTCAACTGCTCTCTTTCTTCCCATTGAGTGGGCAATATTTGATGTTTTTTAACCTTTTCCATCTGATAACGAGTTTAAAAGGTTAAAAACATCAGGTGCTAATTCCAACGAACCGCCTTCAAATTTGACATATGGCAAAATATGACCGTTCTTATCCTGTACAAATTCGGGTACAAGTCGGGGTTGTTCTATTGATTTCCCAAGTGCATAGGCGTAGTGATAATAGTATTTGTAAATCGCTTTTTTAGTAGTAGCTCCGCCAGGTGCCTGAAAAACTTGCTCGGTAGGCAAAATGAATCCTTCCGTAATCAACCGCTCTGCTTCCTTTAAAGCCAAACCGTAAGCCCTGTCAAAGAAAACGTGCCAAACATGAATCGAAACACCGTTTTCTGTTTCCCACTTGTTCAATGGTATTCTGTCTTCTTCCTTTATTATAACCGTTGGCAAAACAGCGGTTTTAGACAAACCTAATTTGCCATTCAGCCGTTTTTGAGGTTTTAATGGTGTATGGAAATGAGGCATTTTCTCTGCTACCCACAATGAATTTTCACACTCAACAGCTATGAGTGCTTTTTTTAATAAAGGGTGTAACTTCGTTTCTACAATAAAAGGCAATTCTTCTACACCTCCAATCGAATCTAAAAACGTATTCACTTCGGTTGCGTCAGTTTTTTTGAAAATCAACAAATCCGGGCATTTAATATTGCCTAAACCAGCGCGTTCCAATCTTTCAAAATACAGTTCAAATGCTCTGACATCGTCTGCTGGGGCAGTTCCACTCGGACCATAAGGAATAGCAAAGAAACTATCAGTTGCGTTGATAGCATCAGTTAATCGTTTTTCGCTCCAAACGCCTTGTGACCAACGCATGAGAAAATCACTACCTCGTAGTTTTCTCGGGTTAAGCCAAAAATCAGTCCAAGAAACCTCTTTAACGGCCCTTAGTTCTAATTCTATATCTTCCTTAGATACGCTTATTATTCTTTCAAATGGATGCATATTTTATATTTTGAGGCAAAGATAAGTAATTTTCTCTTTTTTTCACCCTGTGAACATACATCTTCGTACTTTGATTGACCGGAGTGGGAAAGTTTATTTGGCCAATGGAGTTCGTTTGAATTTCCAATGGTGATCGAATAAGTCTTCATCGTTACTTTCAAATTCGGGTTCCCAATTCTGTTCCTTCTCCTTTTGAAATATTTAGATCGCGCGGAGAACAACCACATTCGATTACTTTTGTTGTTGGGTTTTGCGGAGTGTTGCAAACGCTTTGATTAGATATGGAAAAAATTTCTGAAAAGATAAAATCCGCAGAGGCCCTGACGGAGGCGGTAGCCCGCTGGCGCGCCGCCGGGGAAGTGATCGTATTTACCAACGGCTGTTTTGATCTGTTGCATTATGGGCACATCCATTATTTGGAAGAAGCCCGCCTTTTGGGCAACCGCCTGGTGGTGGGCCTCAACAGCGCCGATTCGGTGCGTCGCCTGAAAGGACCGCGTCGGCCTATCAACGACGAACTGACGCGCACCCACCTGCTGGCCGCCCTGCAATGTGTGGATGCGGTGGCGGTTTTTGAAGAGGACACGCCCCTGCGCCTGATTGAACTGGTGCAACCCGATATTCTGGTAAAGGGAGGCGACTGGCAACCCGACCAGATTGTGGGCAGTGCCGGGGTGCTGGCACGCGGCGGTACCGTGCGCAGTTTGCCTTTTGTGGCGGGCTATTCGACCACCAACATTGAAAGGAAGATTTTAGAGGGAGCGGCGGGTTGAATAGGTGCGAGGGATTAATTCCTCTGCTTTCACCACAGCCCCATCAGGACCGAAATTCTTTGTTGAATAGCTACGAGGGATTAATTCCTCTCCGCAGTGCTGTCAAAAGCGCATTTTGCGTGTCAATTCCCACAGTACGATGCCCGCCGCTACGCTGACGTTGAGGGAATGTTTGGTGCCAAACTGGGGAATTTCCACTGCACCGTCGCAGAAGGTGAGTGCAGCCAGGTCCACCCCGTCAATTTCATTGCCAAAGACAAAGGCATGGCGCTCGCCTGCTGTCGGGAAAAAATCCTGTAGCCAGGTCTTTTCGGTGGTTTGCTCAACTGCCCACAGGCGGTATCCTTCGTTCTTCAAAAGGCGAATAGCATCTTCTGTGTGGTTGTAGTACTGCCATTCCACCGACTCGGTGCTGCCCAAAGCAGTTTTAAAAACTTCGCGGTGGGGGGGATGAGCGGTGATGCCACACAGGAGCAGGCGTTCCACCATAAAGGCATCGCAAGTGCGGAAAACCGCTCCTACATTGAGGGCAGAACGAACATTGTCCAGCACCACTACAACTGGCAGTTTGGCGCTCTTTTTGGCAGTTTCTATGTCCGGGCGGTTCAGATCGGAAGTACTTAGTTTTTGCATTGGCTGACTTAACAGGAGAATTTGGTTATTTGTTGCTTCCCTGAGGGTGCAGGGTATAAGTTTATTCCCAAAAAGGCCACGCCGATTGTGGTGGCGGGGGGGTATCGCTCCCTCAATCGGCGTGGCCGCTGTATGGTGGTTTATCGGTTTTTATTGTTGCACAATTTTAACCAGTTCCACTTCAAAAATCAGGGTGGAACCCGGCTTGATTTTCCCGCCGGGCGCGTTGCGATCGCCATAAGCGAGATCGGAAGGAATCACGAACTTGAATTTATCGCCTTCTTTCATGTATTGTACGCCTTCGGTCCAGCCTTTGATGACCTGATTCAGGCCAAAGGTAGCGGTCTGGCCACGCTGTACGCTGCTGTCGAAAATGGTGCCGTCAATCAGGGTGCCGTGGTAGTGTACCTCCACTTTGCTGGTTGCCACAGGCGAAACGGTGCCGCTTCCTTTTTTCAGGACTTCGTACTGCAAGCCGCTGGGCAGGGTCGTAACGCCGGAACGCTTTTTATTGTCGGCCATATACTTGCGTCCTTCTGCCTTTGTTTTGTTGACCCCATACTCATTTGCATACCTGGAGGCTGCATCGGGAGTCATCATGGCAGGTTCTCCATTGAGTGCAGAGCGCAAAGCAGCCATCAATAATTCGGGGCGTATTTCGTCGCCTAACTGCTTGCGGAGGTTGGCGGCGATATAGACAGCATTGGCATAGTTCACGCTGTCCACTGCGTTTTTCAATTCGATCGCCGGTTTCAGGTCGTTTTTTTGAAGTTGTGCAGGATTTTTCTGACCCTGTGCCAATAGTGCGGTAGTTAACAGGCAACCCAGCACCATCGAAAATGCTTTTTTCATGTTGAAAAAAAGTGGTGTTTGTGTTTAAGATGTGAAACAAAAAAAATTCGGTGGCACCTTTTGGAAGCTTCCATAAAAATGCCGCCCCTATAAACGCAGGAACTGTTATTCCATTGTAGTAGCCAGCAGAATCAGGCGTTTGGATTGGTGCGGATGAAAGTCAGTCAGGTCGTAGCCCCCATAGGTTTTCAGGAGGCGCAACCCGGCCTGCTGAAACAGCTGCTCGAAGTCGGACAAATGGAAAAGCCGCACTTTTTCACGAAAATGGAAATGCCGTCCGCCGGTTTGAAATTCCACCGTTTTATATACGTAGTGTCCGCGAATGCTTTTTTTTAAGTGAAATTCGAGATTGTCCACTGTTTTTTTATCAAAATGCACCAAATTGCGCCGCACCCACTCCGCATTGAAATAATCCAATAGGAAATATCCCCCCGATTTCAGTCCTTTGCGCACGTTTTTGAGGGTCAGCAGGTGGTCGCGGTCGTGTTCGAAGTAGCCAAAACTGGTAAACATATTGACAATGGCATCGTAATAGCGCATTCGGTACGGGAGGCGCATGTCGTGCTGATAAAAAGCCAGTTTTTCGTGTTCGAACTGGCGGGCAAAGGCGATGCTGGCAAAAGAAATGTCTAAACCGGTCACGTCAAAGCCTTTGAGCGCCAGATAACGCGAATGGCGGCCTTTGCCACAGGCGAGGTCGAGGACGCGTGTACCTTCCGGCAGCTGCATGGCGTGGAGGAGGTTGTCCAATGAACGCTGCGCCTCGGTTTCATCTCGATTTTTATACAGGGTGTGGTAGTAAGGCGAGTCGAACCAATCTGCAAACCATTCTTTTTTCATTTTTCACTTTGTCTGATACGATGTTTAAAATATTGCTTACCGCTGCCACCCTGCCCGAAATAGCGCCCGTGCTGGATTGGCTGAGGGTGCATTTCCGGCAGGAAGAAAATGGTATTTTTCATTTCGGAGGACGCGCCATCATTCCCTGCATCACGGGCATTGGTTTGACGGCTACGGCCTGGCATTTAAGTCGCGCGCTTCTGACGGTCCGGCCACACTGGGCCATACAGGCAGGGATTGCAGGTGCGTTCGACAGAAATTTGGCTTTGGGCGATGTGGTCAGTGTAGTGTCGGAGCAGCTGTGTCATTTGGGGGCAGAAGAACAGGACGGCAGCATCACGGATGTATTCGATCTGGGACTGATGTCGCCCGATGAACCGCCCTTTTTTCAAAAAAAACTGCACAACCCGGCAGCAGCCAGTGCTGCGTTTCTACCCACTGTACACGGTCTGACGGTACACACCGTACACGGCCAGTCTGCCTCTGTCGAGAAAGCGCGGCAAAAGTACCCCGAAGTACAGATAGAAAGTATGGAAGGGGCTGCCTTTTTTTACGGTTGCCTGTCAGAAGGTCTTCCCTTTGTGGAAATACGCAGTATTTCCAATTACGTGGAGGCGCGCAATCGGGCGGCATGGGATATTCCCTTAGCAATTGGCCGGTTGAATAAAGTACTGATTGATTTATGCGCAATGGAAGAGTTGTCGCTTCCATGAGGAAAAGGTGTTCACCCATTGGTTGTAGCGTGCAGAGCGCATGCGCAGCTGCTGCTCGACAAAGTCTTCGGCAACTTGTTGTGCCAAATCCCAACAGGCAGCCTCACTGCAAAACAGACCCAAAGCCACGGCTATCGCCGTGTGTACCGAGAAATCGTCCAAAGACAGATCGGTCAGGCGGCCTAAAGCAAACTGAAGGAAGAAGCGAAGGGAGGGTGTAGGATTCAAATGCATAAGCCTTTTTGTAGATTCGTGCTACAAAAATACGGTCTGCACAGAGGTATCCTCAAGGTGTGCGGGGTAAAAGCCGGGGCGAACGGGGTAAAAAGTGTCTTAAACCGGGTAAAGGAGCGGCCCTTTTAGGCGGAAAAAGCAAGTTTTCCGTTCCAAAGAGAGTCCTAATCACTGATTCAGGTACATCATTTTTACTTCATAGGCCCCTTGCACCACTATCTTTCTTCCTTCTTCAATGCCTTTGAGAATGAGGGTGTGGGTACCATCGTCCTCTCCGGTTTGTACGTACGTCATTTCAAAAATTTCGGGTCCACGCTTCGTAAACACTGCCGTTTTGCCATTGATTTCGGTAAGGGCGGCATTGGGAACAGCAATTTGTCTGCTCTTGTGGTTGTTCAAAGCGGTCAGGGTAACAAATTCCCCGATTTTAAAGTCTCCATTGGGATTTTGCATTTCAAACAGGACGCGCTGGCTTTGGTTGCCGGTGTTCATGGCCTGTGCCTGTGCAATCAGGCGAACTTCGGCTGTTTTGTGGTCGTCCGTTGAACAGGTCACCGTGAACCTGTTATCGGAGCGAATGGCCGACAAGTCGCGGTCATACACCTGGGCTTCTATGTACACCTTTTTAATGTTCGTAATAGTCATCAGGGTTTGCCCGGCGGTGACTTCGGTGCCGGGGGTCAGGGTAAAGGCCCCGATTACGCCCGACACGGGGGCCGTCAGGGTGACCATGCGGCCATTGGCGGTCGCATTGGCTCCTACTGCCCTTGCGTTCAGGGTAGCCAATTCCGTGCGCGCTGCGTTGAGGTTGGCCTCTGCGGCTGCTATATCTTTGCCGGCGGCAATGTCCTCTATTTTTTTCAGGCGGTCATATTCTCTTTGTGCTGCTGCCAGCCGTACCTTGGCAGTTTCTACCTGTAAGGCTAAGGTGGCATTGGAAGCAGCCACTCCCACCTGATCGGCAGTAGCCACACTTTGTTGCAGCACGGCCACCACCTGACCCGCCCGTACTGATTGTCCGACCTGCACCCGCACCGAGGCCATCCGGCCCGATAGGGGGGCTACCACTGCCCCCAGACCGCCGGAGGCCGGAACCACCGTGCCAAACATCGTAGCGGCTCCCTGATAATCGTCTTTGGAGATGGACTGGGTCAGTACCTCAAATAAAAACTGTGTTTCTTTGGGCGCTTCCACCTTCTTTCCAAAGCCCCCGCTACCCGACTTAGGCCCGTGCTCTTCATCGCCGTGTGCAAACAGGAAATTCTGACCGGGGGAACACCACCACGCGCTGACCACCAAAAACAGAAGGGTAAGAGTGCGATTGCGCTTTTTTAAAATGAAATACATCAGCAAAAGCCCCGCCAACAGGCCGCCGAGAAACATCAGCCAGCCGGGATTTTGTTCCTGCTTTTCGGAAACGACAGCGGCAGCGGTCAGTTTTTTACCTACTTCCACGCCCTGTATGCCGATGAGATCGGCCCCATTGGGATGTGCAATTTGTACATTCAGGGTATGGACTTTATTCTCCGCGAAGGTGGCGTGTAGTTCATAAACACCGGGGCTTTCGGGATGTACTTCAAATCGGCCGGTCGCCTCCGCCGCACTAACCGTCAGTACGGCTTTATCAATGGGATGATTGGTTTCAACATCGGCAACAAAAAGTGTCAGATGGGCCTCTTGGCCAGCGGTAAGTTCCGGGTAATACAGGGTCAACTCGTATTTTTCGGAAAGGGCATACACCGTAAAATGATCGCCCCCGGCCTTTGCTTCATGGGGGGCATCGGCCTCGTCGCCGTGGGCGGCATGGGTAGTGCCATCTGCATGGGTATGGGTTCCCTGTGCCTGTGTATGCAGCGAAAGCCAACACAGCAATGCGAGGAGGAAAAGGTATCTGATGGTCATGGTGAATAAATTTGTTAATTTGTTATTATCAATTATTTATGCTAAAAATAGTATAAGTTTCAGCGATTCTCGTTTTGGGTTGTCCTATGTTAAAACTCTAAAAAAGTATCATTCTGACGACGCAGGAGGAAGCATCCGGCCATGCTCAAATACCCGTTTTTAACGCTCGGACAGATGCTTCACTCCGTTCAGCATGACACTTGGGTTAAAAACACATGGTAGCTTTTTCCAAAACCAAGAATCGCCGATGTGGGTTTATTGATTCGCGCTTCGAGAAGGGTTGCCCTGTATTGTTAACCTGAATGTCAATTTTTTGTCTATAAACCTGCCAGATACTGTAAGCGAATGCGTGCAGCGTGCAGCAGTTTAAGTTGGGCAGCATATTCTTTTTCGAGGGCCAGCGCACCGGCTATTGTACGCAGCGAAACCGTGTAATCCACTTGCCCGGCACCCCGCAATCGGGTGGCGGTTTCAATCAGGGTACGACTGCGCAGCAAGCCTTCTTTCTGAAAGTACTCCACCTGAGCAAGCGCATTCTCTATGGAGGTGTGTAGGGATAAAGTCTCGACGGTGACGTTTTGGGCCACCGCAACAGCCCGACTTTCAGCGGCACGGGCAGCGGTTTCGGCAGATTGGCGCGTGGCACGGTTTTGTCCCACCCACAACGGAATGCCGACGGAAGCCCGCAGGCGATACTCTATGGGAGTCGGGCGCGGTCCCTGATTGAGATACCCCAGCGAAAAATTGGGCAGTGCCTGACTACGGGCCACTGCGATCTGACGTTGGGCCACTGCTGCTGCCTGCCGCTCATAGAGGACAGCCGGATTTTCTGCTCCTTCGGGCATCTGTGACAGGACGCTTTGCAGGGGTTCTACCTGTTGCAGCTCCGGCAATCCGGTCCAAATACGCAATTGCAGGCGCAGATTGTCGGCAGTGCGCTGTGCGGATAACAAAGCCTGTTTGGAAGTGCCTGCCTCTGCTTCGGCTATTGTTTTCTGCAAGAGGTCTATTTCGCCGGCAGCAAATTGGCGGGTGGCGGCCTGCCCCATTTTCTGAAAAATGGAGTCCTGCCGTCGAGCCAGCTTCAGTTCCATTTCAGCAGCCTGCAATTCGAGGAATTGGGTACGCACTGCATAACGCAATTCGCTTTCGCTCATTTTCTGGGCAACGCGGGCCAGTTCGGTCTCTGCCTGTGCTACTTTTTTGCGATTTTTATAGACGGTCGGGAAATCAAAGGATTGCAGGAAGCCGACGGCATAGAATTCGCCCGTCGGACTTTCGGCAGTGATTTCCGGATTGGGCAGGATACGGGCCGCCCGCTCGCCCAATTTTTTAGATTCTGTGGTCAGGGCAGCCGCCTGTATCTGCGGATGATGTTTAAGTGCTGCCTGTACTGCTTGTTCCATGGTCAGCACCTGCCCAAAAACCAACAGGGCCATTCCGCATAGTGCCACGGTAAAAGCTACTTTTTTAACTTGTAAAGCCATTTTTAATTTTAAATGTTTGAATATCAGGAAAAACATCCTGCACAATAAGGTGTGCATACTTCTGTTTCATTCGTTTTTAAAGTAGTCCTCTACTGCCTTTTTTCCCCAGGCCCAGAAGACAGCGGGCGTGACAATCATATCCAAAAGGGTGGAAGAAAGCAAACCGCCGAGGATTACGGTGGCCACAGGATAAAGGATTTCTTTACCCGCTGCCTGTGCATCCAAAGTGAGCGGAACCAATGCCAGCGCCGCTACCAAAGCCGTCATCAATACAGGTACTAAGCGTTCCAAAGAGCCTCGAATAATCATGTTTTGAGAAAAATCCTCGCCTTCGTGCTTCATCAGGTGGAGGTAATGCGAGATCATCATAATGCCATTGCGCGAAGCAATACCTGTGAGGGTAATGAAACCCACCAAGGCAGCTACCGAAAAAGTACCCCCGGTCAGCCACACCGCCGCTACCGATCCAATCAGCGCTAAGGGAATATTGAGCATGATTTGTACCACAATGCGCCATGAGCGAAAATGAGAGAACAGCACCAGAAAAATGCCGAGCAAAGCAAATACACTTAATACGGCGATCAGGCGGGAGGCACTTTTTTGGGCTTCAAATTGTCCGCCATACTCAATAAAATAACCCTGCGGGACAGGTATTTCCGCCCCCATAAGGCGTTGCATTTCCTTTACCGTTCCGCCAAGGTCCCGTCCCTGTACATTGCAGGATATAGTAATGCGCCGCCGGGCGTTTTCGTGAAAAACAGCATTAATGCCCTTCTCATATTCGATATGGGCAATGCTTTCCAAAGGAATCAGGATGCCGTTGGGCGTATGTATTTGTGTTTTTCGAATGTTGTCTAAGTTTTCGCGGTCCTCTGCCACAGCACGTAATACCAAATCGAAGTTTTTTTGGCCGTCCAACATTTGAGAAATGACTTTGCCGCCATACAGGATTTCCAGATCGCGCGCCACCTCTCCGGTTTGCATCCCATAGCGCTGCAAGGCATCGCGCCTGAGGCGAATGGTCAACTGTGGAACCATCACCTGACGCTCCACTTGTATATCCACTGCTCCCGGTACCTTTTTCATAACGGTTTCTATCTGTCCGGCTAAGCTGCGCAGCTCCGCCAGGTCTTCGCCGAAAACCTTGACCGCCACTTGCGCCCGTACCCCCGAAAGCAGGTGATCGAGCCGGTGCGAAATGGGTTGTCCGATACTGACCGACACACCGCCCAAAGCGTTTAACTGCCTGCGAATGTCGGCTATTACTTCCGAACGCGGCCGCGCATCTGATTTCAATTTCACATCTATTTCCGAGTTGGACACAGGTTCCACGTGTTCATCCAACTCGGCCCGGCCTGTACGGCGGGCTACGTACTGTACATCTGGAATGCGCAGGATGAGTTGCTCTGTCACTGTACCGATTTTATTGGATTCTTCCAAAGAGGTTCCTGCGGGAGCGTATAAATTCACGGTAAAACTGCCTTCATTGAAGGGAGGAAGAAATTCCGTGCCGAAGCGCGTCACCATCCAGACTGCCCACACTACCAGAGCGGTTGCTACTGCAATGACCATTCGGGGGCGGCGCAGGCCAATGTGCAGTAGTTTTAGTTCCTGTTTTTTAAGCCAACGCACCAATCCGCTCTCTTTCCCTTCATTCAGGTCGGATTGCGGCAGCAGATAACTGCACAGGGCAGGAGTAACAGTCAGGGAAACCAACAAGGAGGCCAGAATAGAGGTAATATAAGCGATACCGAGGGGCGCAAAAATGCGCCCTTCAATTCCCTGCAACTGGAACAAGGGCAGAAACACCAATACTACAATAATCGTGGCATATACAATGGAATTGCGTACCTCGCTGGAAGCCTCATAAATAACAGTCATGTCCGATTTAGGCCGGCCCAATTCCCTGTTTTCACGCAGGCGGCGAAATACATTTTCCACATCTACGATGGCATCGTCCACCAGTTCACCAATGGCAATGGCCAACCCGCCTAAGGTCAGCGTATTGATCGAAATATCGAACCATTGGAATACTAAGGCCGTAACCACCAAAGACAGGGGGATGGCGGTGAGGGTAATGATGGTGGTGCGAAAATTGAGCAGAAATAAAAACAAAACAATCACCACCAGAATGAAACCATCGCGCAGCGCCTCCTCCACATTCCTGACTGCATTTTGTATAAAGTCCTTTTGTTGGAATACTTGTGCATTGATCCGCACATCGGACGGCAAAGAAGAGCGAAGTTCAGCCAATGCCTTTTCTACCGCATTGGTCAGGGTCACCGTGTTGGCCCCCGGCTGTTTTTCCACTGTCAGAATAACGGCAGGACGGGCATTGACAGAGGCATCGCCCCGCTTGACGGCAGCCCCCAGCTGCACCTCGGCCACCTGCGAGAGCAATACCGGATTGCCTTCGCGGTTGGCCACTACGGTTTTTTGCAGGTCTTCTAAGTTTTTGGCCCTACCCAGTATGGAAATGAGGACTTCTGATCCGTAACGATTAAAAAAGCTGCCGGTAGCGTTCAGGTTGGCGTTGGCAAGGGCCTGGTCAATATTTTCTAATGTCAGGTTGTACTGTTTCAATTTTACGGAAGACACCAACACCTGATATTGCAGTCGGTCGCCGCCAATGGGAATCACCTGTGCCACACCTTTAATGGCAAGCAGCCGACGGCGTATGGTAAAATCGGCCAGTGTCCGCAAGTCGGCGGCAGTGCTTTGCGCAATGCCCGTGACGGAATCGGGGTCGGCTGTGACCCCCACGAGCATGACCTGCCCCATAACCGAGGAGATGGGAGCCATCACGGGTACAATACCTTGAGGCAGTGGCACCGTATTCATCTTTTCAGCCACTAATTGGCGGGCGCGAAAAACATCTGCTTCCCAGTCAAATTCCACAAACACCAGACCAATGCCCCGCGACGAACTGGAACGGACCACTTCCACGCCGGGTGCGCCATTGAGGGCGGTTTCCAAAGGAAGTACTGCCTGCACTTCTATTTCTTCAGGCGACATGCCCCCCGCTTCCAAAAAAATCGTCACCCGGGGCCGATTCAGATCGGGCAATACATCCACTGGCAGATGAACAATTGTCCACGCTCCCCATACTAACAAAAGAGCAGCAGTGGCCACCACGAACAAGCGGTGGTGAAGGGCAGTTCTTATAAGCGCATTGAGCATTACAAAGCGTTCTTTTTGAAGCCACAGGCCGCGCTCTCCTGCTTAGTATGTAATACTTTCCGGAGGGCGTGGCCTATGACTATGCCAGGTTAATTAATGCCCGGAATGATCATGGGGGTAGTCGTGTGTCTTGCCTGTCTCCTCTGCCACTTTCAGGACGAAGTCAGCAGTGTGTACCTTTCCTTCTGTCTGAAACTGCAACCAGGCGCGATAGAAACCAGGCATTCCAAAAGTGGTGGAAGCTTCCAATTTCCCGTCTTCCACCATCGGATGGGTATGGATAAACGTTTTTGTCTCGGTATTGATGAGTACCAAGTGGGCTTTTTCTCCTAAATACTGCTCAAAGCCAGTCGGATCAACGGGCTTTCCATCTTTTTTAATACTGATGGGCAGGTGTACATGACCACCGGTAGTCAGCTCACCGTACTTACTTGTTTCTACCGAAAGGGTGAATCCGTCAACATTGCTTACCCGTTTTTCAGCTTTATAAACCACAGGGGTGCTTTTAGTGCCGTTCACTGTAAGTTCTATCTTATCGGCTATATTCATGCCGCCTGTGGGTTTGTAGTCTGCAAACGCCCAATACTGGCCGCCTTTGTCTAAACGTATTTCGTTTTTGCCCGAGCCGTTGGTGAAGTCTTTGCCCTTTTCCAGCAGTTTGATCTGATAAGCCCCTCCTTCCGAAAATTCAGGATGCACGTGATCGAAATAACTCAGATCATCGCTTACCACAATCAGGTGCATTTTTTTCTCGTGTACCAGATCAAGCGGAACCAACGCACTTTCGTTGCCTTGTATTTTGGGCGTAAAACTCAACACAGCAGACTTACCGGCTTCGACAGGCGTTACAGAAGAAGAGAACGCCGTGAAATATTCTGCTTTCGAAGCGGGAGCAGGTGCTTTGACCGCTTCTAATTTCATGTTGCACACCGGGCAGGTGCCGGGTTGCGGGTAGGTTTTTCCCTTCTCGCAGTTCATCGGGCAAATATACCCCCCGGCGGTGGCAGTGGCAGTAGTAACGGACGGGGCATCGTGTCCGCAGGCCATAAATGCCAAAGAGAACAGCGCGGATATGCAACCCGCGATGAGCATATTTTTCATAAAGACAAATGTGTAAATGTTTAAAAAAATGGTACCCCCATTTGTAAATTTCGCGGAGGCAAAGCAGTAAAAAAGGCACACGTCGGGCTGACGCGGCATCAGGCAGCCCGTTGTGGAGGTTGCCAAATGGGCAAAATCACCTCTTTCGGAAGGTGGTCTGCGACATAAAAAGCCTGCCCCTTCAGCCACATCGCACAGGGAGACTGGCATAGCAGCGGCAACAACTCGGCGGACAGACAGCCGGCATAAGAAGCACCCGAATGGCTGCATCCGGGGCAATGACAGTGATTTTGCTCCTCATTTTCCGAACAATCGTTTTCGGACTTTTCCTGATTACAGGTAGTAGTGTAACAGATGTGCGCATCACAACAGGATTCCGCACAGTGGTATTCCTCCACATGACCCGCGTCGGCAGATCCGCCACAGGCCCGCACAACCCCGACGGGCAGTACGCCCAGAGCGACTACCAGAAAAAACAGGAACATGCGTGGGTGATTCTTCATGCAGGGGCAAAGGTAAAAGAATTTTGAGAATTGTACTTCCCCGGCTCTTAAAAACACCGCGTACTGAAACTAATTTCGACGGCTGCAAGTGGCTTATATGCATAGGATACATCTATGTGTTGTCCACCCATATTCCCCGGTCTGATTATGGTCTTTTCTCACCGCCCATCTGGTCGTCCACTTTGCGCGCATCGTTTTGCCGCATTTTCAGGGTTTCTATATAGCGTCGCGCCTTTTTGTTGTTCATATCCAAACCGCCTTTTTTAGCCCACTCTAGGGCCACGTCCAAATTCCCCTGTATTTCGGCAGCCACCGCCATATTATAAGCGGCACATCCGGCTGCTTTGGGATTGCGGACAGCCTCTTGTTCGGCAATGCGTTTCCACACCCCGGCGGCGCGTTCCCACTCGCCTGATTTGGCGTAAGTGGCGGCCTTTTTCGTATCGGGCTTAAAACCTTTTATCTTGCCATAATAATTGCGGGAGAGATTAACATAGACGGGGGCAATGCGCATGGCGTAATGTTGACCGCCGATCCGTGCCACATCGCGGCTGACATTAACTGCGCCGGGTAAGTTGTGCATAGCCGCCTGCTCGGTGTCACCGGAAGCATTGCGCACCAGATGGTCGTTTGTGATGTGTTCGTCTAAGATGATTTTGGTTTTCGGATCGTATAGCCGCCAGCCCATACGTACCCCCGTGCGCTGCTCGGAATTGTAACGCACGGTAATAATTTCTTTGCCGTCTTTTTTGCTTTTGCTTTGTGTCTTTCGGCAGGAAGTGCTGTTGTCACTGTCAAACGATTCGATTGTCAACAGCGCATCGGCACCATATTCTTTGCAAATGCGATCCACTTCGCTCCAGTCTAAAGGCGCAGGCAGGTTCACCCCCGCCTTACTGCCCGCCATTTCTATTCCTGTGGAACGCACCTGAAAGCGCGGAGTGCGCGTCAGGGTGTTGAGAATGCCGTCCATCGCCTGTTGGCGGCTGCGCCGATCCTGGCCGATGGCTTCTCCTGTCACTAAACCTTCTAAGGCGTTGAGCCAGCCATTGGAAGGTTTGCTGCGGTCTGCTACTGCAATAACGGCGATGTGATCAGGAATTTTCATCTGTGCGGGTTGCAACACATTCAACCGGGCACTTTGCATACAGGAAGTGCACAACAGACAAAAGGAAAATGCAAAAACAAGGAGACGCTGGTCAGGTGTATACATGACAAAGGAAGGAAATAAGGTAAGGAGTAGTAATGCCTATAAAACGTCTCATCGCTTTAAAAAGTATATACCTGATTTCCTCCTCCCTGTGTGCAGCGAGTCCTGAGGCCCTTACTTATCGGTCGTACCTGTGCAAATCGTAGCGTTCAATAATACCAATCAGCTTCTCTGCATAGGTCCGATCAGTGGCATAGCCAACAGATTTAAGTCCGTGGGCCCACTGGCGATAGTTGTTGCCATACTGTCTGAGTTTTTTATAGCGCGGCCCGGTAAGCATAAGGCTGTGGGCCCGCCAGCTTTCCCACGGAGAATTAAATTTTCGGAAAAAATCCTTGTGGGTATCGTCGGTAAAATTGCTGCAATGGCCGCGTTTGCAATGGCGAGAAAAACACTTAATCCCAAAATGGTTATTGTTGTTGCGGGCCAATTTGCTGTCGCCCGCCCGGCTTTCCACCAATCCCTGTGCCAAGCTGATGCTGGCCGGAATGCCATAAACATGCATTTCCTTCCGGGCCACTTCGTGGTACCGTTCGATGTAGTCCAATGCCATTGCTTCTGTCAACTGGTTCGCGCTGACAGGAGCAGCCTCGTTGGCAGGCAGGGCAGCTTTTGTCTTTTTGGCCTTTGGTTTGGTTTGTCCGTCAAAAAAATTGAGAGAAATGCCCATGATCTGCCCATGATCTTCCTGCATGGGAGACAGGGGGCCGTCCTGAAAGAAAATGAAATAAAAAACAGTAGCCAAAATGGCTGTTTTCACCCATCCGCTTCGTTCGGTCATGCCAAAGGTATAGCGACCGGCCTGAAAACGCAGCGCCAACCAATGCCGCCGCATCCGAATGACAATCAGGTGCAACAATTCCCTGACCGTCATATTTTCGTCGGGCACGAAGGAAACGCCGGCTTGCATCCGGGGTGCAAAGGCCGCACGTCGGGTACGCTGACGCGCCGGTGCGGTGCTTTTCTGACCGTTGTTGCCAGACGGAGCAGATTTACGAGTGGAATACACTACTTCTGCGTCATCATATTGTTTGCTCTTTCCCATGGCGATCACTGATTAAATTTGAGCGCAAAGATACAACAATTTGTTTTAAATTGTCAAGATTTTTAAAACATTTTTTCAGAAAATGTTTCTTTTTAAACAAAAAGCTGTTTCATAAATATATAAAATCAGGGAAAACAGTATATTTGAATCGGTAATCACCTAAAAGCAGCGATTCTCGCTTTAACTTATTATATGTTAAATTTTTAAAAAGTGCCATTCTGACGACGCAGGAGGAAGAATCCGGCCGGGTTCAAACACCCATTTTTAATGCTTAATCAGATGCTTCACTCCGTTCAGCAGGACACGCGGGTTAAAATTTTCCAAAGCGAGAATCGCTGAGCTAAAAGAAATGGCTCTTTGACAATTTTTGTGGTTGGTTAGAAAATTCGATCTTCCAGATGGCATAGTAAAAAATAAAGATATAGGTTTATGAAAAGCACAGATCACATCTATCATCCTGTAACCTGCTCTTTTAAGGGCAGGTATGGAAATCACCACCTGTCACATCTATCATCCTGACAAACATCACATCTTAAAGAAGTTATATGTGATGTCTGTCAGGATGATGGATGTGTTTCGTGGGTATCGCTTGCTTCCCCCGATAAATCAGGGGGTTACAGGATGACAGATGTGGTTTACACTTTTCATTTGTTGTTCCTTTAGGTAAAAGCATCGGCCTCCACAAAAATTGTCAAAGAATCAAAGAAATCAGGGGCAGTATTTGCAACAGCCCCCCCCAAAGAGAAGGTTCAGGCAGGCATTTCATTTTTTTCAGCAGCGCCTCGCAATAAAAAAACTAAAATTTAGTTAATAAACTAAAAAATAGTTGAAAAACTAAAAAATCGTTTTACCTTCGCAGCATGAAACGTTTATCCCACAAAGAAGAAGAAGTCATGACCATCCTGTGGCGTTTGGAACACGCCTTTGTGCATGACATTTTGGAAGCGATGGAAGAAAAGCCTCCTTATAATACAGTATCCTCCATTGTCCGAAAATTGGTGGCCGAAGGTTTGGTCGGCTATGAAGCCTTTGGCAAAACCCACCGCTACTATCCCATTTTGCAAAAAGCCGATTACCGGGCCAATGCCTTTGACCGGTTTATGGAAAACTACTTTGGCGGCTCTCCGACGGCGTTGCTTTCCTATTTTGTAAAGTCCGAAAAAGTAAATCCGGAGGAATTAAACGATCTGCTGGAGCAAATCAGGAAAAAAGATACCTGATGGTTTTGCGCACTGTAGGTTGTATGTATAACCATCCGGGAATTATTCCTGCCCATTTATTGCTTACCACTTATCATTAAAGAAGATGGTTCTAGAATCTGCTTTTTGCTTAGCCTGCTGCTACCTTTTTTACAGGCTTTTTCTGCATCGGGAAACATTTTTCCAGTGGAATCGGGCTTTTTTGTTGCTGGCACCCGTGGTGTGTCTGCTCCTGCCTGCTTTGGAATGGCGCTGGGCAGTCCCTCCCCCTGCTCCTGCGCCTTTGGCGGATCAAACGACAGGCGACTGGCAGGGCATGGTGCAACACGTGCAGGTCTGGCCACAGGTCCTTGTTCCGCAGGCTGCCGCACCCCTTGGCGACACGGTCATAGATGCGGCAGATGTACTATGGGGCATATACTGGTCGGGGTTTGCCTTCGTATTGCTGCGCTTAGCCATGCGCTGCTTTTCCATGTTCCGGCTGCTGCGGCATTGTCGGCGCATTCAGTCGGAGGCATCGGGTATAAAGGGGGCAGTGCTGGCGGTATCCGACAGGACGGCATTGCCCTTGGCTTCTTTCTTTGGGTATATTTTCTGGAATCCCGGTCAGGTGCGAAAGGAGCAGGCCGAATGGATGCTCACCCACGAACTGGCCCATGTGCGGCAGTGGCACAGCCTCGATGTGGTATTAATGGAGTGCCTGTTGGCCATACAATGGTTCAATCCCTTGATGTATGCTTTTCGCCGCAGCCTCTGTGCGGTACACGAATATATTGCTGACGATTATGTGGTGCGCCGGACGCGGCAACGCCACGCGTATGCATCATTATTGGTGCAACAACAGACCGGTTCGGGGGCCTCACCCGGTTTATTCAACACTTTTCATTCACTGATTAAACACCGTCTGATTATGTTATCCAAACGTCCGTCCCGACCGCTGCGCCGGGCTAAGTACCTGTTGAGTGTTCCGCTTTTTGCGGCCCTCATGCTCCTGTTTTCCTTCCGTTTCGTAGAAACCCTGCCTGCCGCCGCTCCGCTGCGTACCTTAACCAACACCACGGAGGAGTGGATACGGGAATTGAAGGGGGTTACCGTTGTAGAGAAAAAATTGTTGCCCACCCTTCCGGTGGCGTTCAATGATCCACAGTACATTTTTTACCTCGGCAAATACCAATGTCGTTTAGAACCCGATCCGGGTAATGCCCGCCGTTTGCACGGAACGCTTCGTATGGATGCCCTGACTTTCGCAGGAGATTTAACCCGGCGGATGTACCTGTGGGATGGAAGGGCCATGGTGGACGAGTTTTCCTTCGATCTCCATAGCCTGCACCATGTCGTTAAGAAAGACCAACCGGAGGAGGCGCAAAAGACGCTGAGCGGTTTAGACAGCTGGGCCAAAGGCGTACAACCCGGACAACAGGTCTCCATCCGGCACCTCAGCCTGCCAGATGGGCGGGAAGCGAATATTGCCTTAGTTTTCCTGGACAAAATAGCCTTGGAAGAAAATATGCGAAAAGAGCAGCCAGGCAGCTCCCCCTTTGCCTGGGCTGGCGAAAAAGCGGAAATGGATGCTCTGACAGCACATGAATTTTGGGAAGCGATTCAACAATCACCTTTTTTTACCAATAAAACTGACAACTTCGACTATATAAAGGGCGTGGAAATCACGCTGTTGCCCTGGCGGCAGGATCCTACAACGTATGCACTACCGATCGCCCGGCCGGTAAGCGAATCGGATTTTGCTAAAAATCGGACCGTCTTGGAGCGCATAAAAAGCGGGTTAGTGGCAGGTACTGCGGTGTTTTTAGACATTACTGCCGATCCGACAAGCGGCCACCACCCATTGGCTTATGGGATGTCCTGGCGCATTGTGGATACGCATGAACGCGGAACTTTGCCCAATCCCAACGGCTTGGCACAGTTCCGCTGGGGACCGGTGCGCTTTGACCTCGGTAAGGGGGTCTTTAGACGCTATGAAGACGGCAAGCTGATCTGGGACGGTAGAGGCAAAGAATTTAGTATGGCTTTAGAACCTGCCATTGCAGAACAAATGGCAGGCTCCAAACCCGAAATATGGATTGGCGATACCTTGTACGCCCGCAATCCGGTTTTTCTGTTGGAGTGCGACAGCGTACAGTATGAAGTTTCCCAAGACCATGCCCTGTATGTACCTCAATACGAGGTGGTCAGGCACCGCATTCGCAACGGACACCAGCTGTTGCTGCGCGGCATGAATGCAAAGCAAATCGGTTTGCAGGGGTTGTTTTTCCGGTTCTATATCAAAGGCCCTGTCCCGCCCACCACCTCTCCGGTCGTTGCTGAATATGCAAAACCCACGCTCCGTATTCGGCCCAACCCCACTGCCGATTACACGATCCTTGAATTGACGCTGCCCCAGGCCTGCACCGGCACCCTGACGGTAACAGACGCACAAGGGCGCATTGTGCAACAGGACAGCCACCAGTGGGAAAAAGGCAGCATTTCCCATAGCCTGCAACCTGAACGCTGGATGCAGACACCGGGGGTATATGTAGTGACAGTATCCACGCCTTATGGCACAGTATCCGAGTCGTTGGTGCAACGTTGAGGATTTTCTCTTTATTAATGATTAAAACACATAGTTGGAGCGGGCAGCGCATGTATATATCGCTGCTCCTCCGACTACTTTATTTGCAAGGCAAACTGTCTGTGTTCTGTGTTTTGAATCTTAGTCCTCCACCTCAAAAAGGGCATCTTCCACATATAGTTCCAGATAAGCCCTCCTGAATGCATCCCAAAGCTCCTTTTTTTCGGAAAATTCCAGAATTTCCCGAAAATGGCGGAACGGGTGGCGGCTCCGCAAGGCTTCCAACAGGCGCTCCTGAAGTTTGCCGGTGGTTTCCTCTTGCGCGTATTGCA